>Ga0207718_100023_pt1 | contig 210081 bp, 203 predicted proteins | sample A23M2SouthBayCA_FD_187749 | JGI IMG/M metagenome (GOLD analysis project Ga0207718, IMG submission 187749) | Aerobic enrichment media microbial communities from Eden Landing Ponds, California, USA - A23 M2 (SPAdes) | ecosystem: Environmental > Aquatic > Marine > Unclassified | place: Emeryville...
CTCTCGGAACAAGCACGCGTAGCGCGCGTGGATCGAAAGATCGGAGATCTTTCGTCATCACGAAAGAGCCTGCGGCTCTTTCGGTCGACAGCGAGTCGCGGGATTCTCGTGAACGGAGTGAACGAGAGCTCGATAGACGAGCGAAGCGAAGTCTATCGGTGCCGCAACTGCACGAGAGCTTTCGGTGCGTCCACGTTCAATAACGGGGTAGCTTCTCTGAACACGACGGTGAAAACTGCCCGTACGTTCAAGGCCGTCCGGACCGAGAGGCAAGTGTGGACAGACAGGCACTCGACGAAGCGCTGGCCGAGCGTTACGATGCCGACGAGCAGATTCGCCGGATCGTCGGTCGGCAGGCACAGGACCTGGCGGACTCCTGTCGGATCGCCGAAGACTTCGGCTACCCGCTGGCCGTCGAGGACGTGCTGGCCAATCTGGACGACGCACCCGACGACCACTCGCTGGTCGAGCGCTGGAACTGGTGGCTCGGCGCGCTGGATCTCTCACACGGCGGCTACGAGCGGTTTCGCGTCCGCCCGGACGTGGCCGGTATCGACACGTCCGAGTGACGCCGGGGACGACTGGTCACACTGTCGATAGCGCCGCTGCTCGCCGGCGAACGGTCGAAAAAACGGATCGAACGCGAGTCAGCCAGCGACCTCAGAATACCGAAAGCCCGTGAGCTTCTCGTGCGTGTTCGAGAAGCTCGTCCGTGGTGTCGAACTGCTCACCACAGCTGCACGTGTGATACGTTGTCGTCGTGGTCGACTGGCGTGTCGCCATATCTACCCAATAGAACCGATCCATAATGAATGTTTATCTTGTTTGTGAAACAGACACACGCACGGGTGACGGTGGAGTGTCACACGGACACGGACCCCAGTCTACTTCGGGGCTGGCGACGTAGCAGGCGACACCATGTCAGGACCGTGTGTACTCGTCGTCGGCGAGACGACGTTTCCGTTCCACGACATCGAAGACAAGCGAGCGCAGTTCGAGGCCGCGCTGGACGGGTTCGACGCGACCGTCACGACCGACCGATCGGCCGTCGCCGACCTCGGGCCGGGCGACGTGCTCGTCGACTACGTCACCGACAGCAGCGCCGGCGACTACCCGAAACTGGTGGCCGACCACATCGCCGACGGCGGCGGGTACGTCGGCGTCCACTGCGCCGCGGATCTGACCTCGACGGCCGCCGCCGACCCCGACGACCTGATCGACAGCCGCGACGAACCGATCCCGGCGCTGCGCGAACGCCTGGGTGGCCACTTCGTGAACCACCCCGAACAGGCCGAGTACGGCGTCGACGTGATCGCCCGGCACCCCATCACCGACGGCGTCTCTGACTTCCGCGTCTTCGACGAACCGTATCAGGTCGCCGTCGACGACGACATCGAAGTACTGGCGCGCATGGACCACGCCGACCTCGACGACTACCCGATCGTCTGGACCGCGCCCAGCGACGCCGGCCGGGTGGCCTACGTCTCGCTGGGGCACACGGACGACGCACTCGAAGCCGAGCCGTTCCGACGACTCCTGCAGAACAGCGTCCGGTGGGCGGGCGGGGTCTGACCCCCGACCGGCAGACCTACTCCGTCAGTCGGTTGTACTCGTCGGCCGAAAGCTCGATCCCCGACGCGGCGACGTTCTGTTCGAGGTGCTCGATCGACGAGGTACCAGGGATCGGCAGCGTCACGTCCGAATGTTCGAGCAGCCACGCCAGCGCGATCTGGTAGGGAGTCGCGTCGTGGGCGTCTGCCACGTCCTCGATGACCGCTTCCTTGCTCCCAAGATCGCCCGCAGCCAGCGGGAACCACGGGATGAAGCCGATCCCCTTCTCCTCGCAGGCGTCGAGGACGGCCTCGTCCTCGCGGTTGCCCACGTTGTACTGGTTCTGGACGGTCGCGATGTCGACGATCTCCTCGGCCGTTTCCAGTTGCTCGACGGAGACGTTCGAGAGGCCGACGTGGTCGACCAGCCCCTCGTCCTTGATCTCGGCGAACGTCTGTACCGACTCCTCGAAGTCGGTGTCGGGGTCGGGCCGGTGGAACTGATAGAGGTCGATCTGGTCCGTCCGCAGGCGATCGCGGCTACAGAGGACGGCGTTGCGGATGTAATCGGGATCGCCGTGGGGGTGCCAGTCGCCGTCGGTGTTGCGCAACAGGCCACCCTTGGTGGCGACGACGAGATCCTCCCGGTCGGTGTCCAGCGCCTCACCGATCAGGCGCTCGCTGACGCCCGGACCGTAGGAGTCCGCTGTGTCGATGAAATCGACGCCGATCTCGTCGGCGTGCTGGAGCAGATCGTGCGCCGCGTCCTCGTCGTCGGGCGGGCCGATGATGTCCTGACCGGTCAGTCGCATCGCGCCGTAGCCCAGTCGGTTGACCGTTAACTCGCCGCCGATATCGAACGTGTCGCTGTGGTTCTCGACCATCGTCAGAACGGTCGGGCGGGACGCCCTTGATACGGACGGTTGTAGGTCTTTACCAGATCGACCGCACGACTGCGTGCGGGCGACTGGGTAACCCTCTACAACCGTCCGTATGAGCGTTCGTCTGGCGACAGCCAAATTGCCCCGAAACGAGCGTGGAAACCCCGGCCACACACGGCGCGACGCGGTCGCGCGCTCGTGATGGGACGACACGGTGGTGGTGTTCAGAGAAGCAACCCTGTCGTCGAACGCGAACACACCGAAAGCCCTCGCTCCGTTCCGGTCCCGGGACCACCGCTGCGCTCCGGTGGGTGCTTGCAGGGTCCGGGTTCCCGCAACGGCACTCGCCCTTTCAGTGTCTTGTTCCACTCTACTCTGATCTGAACAGCACCCGACACGATCGGGCAGGATTTGAAGGCCTCCGAGTCGTAGCGACCCGTGTGAACACGTCGGGTCGTCAGGTCGTTGCGAGTGCGCTGTTCGCCCTGCTGGCCGGGGCCGTCGTCTGGCCACCGGTCGAGGGGCTGCTGTACTGGACCGCGCTCGACGCGCTGGGCGACGCCGTCGTCGTCCCGGTCGCGCTCGTCAGCGTCGCACTCGGTGCCGGGTTCGCTCGCGCCTATCCGGTCGAGCCCCGTGCGTTCACGATGGGCGCGACCGGCGCGTACCTGCTGGCGATGGGCGTCGTCAGGCGGTGGCTGGCTCCCGACAGCCCGGTGCATCTCGTGCTGTACAGCGCCGTCCTGATCGGCCTGGCCGTCGGCGTGGGTGTCGTCGCGGCCCGGCGGGACGACGATACTGACGAAGACGACGAGGACGAACGCCGCGGCGGCGAGGCAGCGCCGTTCCCGAGCGGACAGCCTTAGTCCCCGGCGGCCGCGTCGGGCCGGAAGTCGCGGCTGACGACCTTCCAGCAGCCAGTCTGGTAGCGGTAGTAGGTGATCGCGGCGGGGACGGCCATCTCCAGTACGATCGCGGCGTACAGCGCCGGCCGCCCGAGACCGAGGCCGTTCGCGGTCCCGAGGTAGGCGACCGGGAGCGCGACGAGGTACATCCCCGCGAGCTGTGAGTACAGCGGCCAGCGCGTGTCCCCGCTGGCCCGGAGCGGGCCGGTCGCGCCGCCGTTGACGCCGCTGAAGACGACGCTGACGGCGGCGACGGCGACGAACACCGTCACCAGCGGCAAGATCGCGGGATCCTGTACGAACACGCGGCTGATCGGCTGGGCGAAGGCGAACACGCCGACGGCGATGACGACGTAGACGGCGGCGGAGAGGCGCAGTACGTCGCGAGCCCACAGGTCCGCGAGGCGCTCGTCGTCCTCGCCCAGTGCCTGCCCGACGAGACTGGAGGAGGCCAGCGAGAACCCCCAGTTTGGCGTGTCCATCAGCGCCCGGACCCGCATGGCGACCGTGTAGGCCGCGACGACGTTCGGGCCGAACATGGCGATGATGGCGGTCTTCGGGAAGCCCGCGCCGGTCCGGGCGAGGTTGGTCCCGATCAGCGGCGTCGCCATTTCGACCAGATCGCGCAGGAGCGTGCGATCAAGCAGCGGGCCGCTGAGACTGATGCGGACCGGGAAGGGGACACCGGGGAGCCCACCGCGCGGGAGACCGACGGCGAAGGCCACGAACACGAGGACGTTGGCGACGACGGTGCCGATGGCCGCGCCGACGACGCCCATCCCGAGGCCAAAGAGGAAGACGGCGTTGAGGACGATGTTGACGATGGCACCGCCACCGCGCAACACCATGGGCGACCACGCGTCGTCGGCCCCGACGAGCGTGCGACTCCCGACGAGATTGAGCGCGGCGAAGGGGACGCCGAGTCCGACCACGCGGAGGTAGTCGGTGCCGTAGGCCGTCGCCCGCTGACCGGAGCCGATCAGGTCGATTAGCTGGCCGGGCACGAGGACGAACAGCATGCCGACGGGGATCGTGATCGCCGCCGCGAGGATCGCGCTGGCCGTGACCGAGCGGCCGAGTTCGTCGTACGCGTCGGCCCCGAACCGCTGGGAGACCATCCCAATGGTGCCGCCGGCGACGCCCCCACCAAGCGCGAAGGCGAGTCCCCAGAACGGGGAGGCGTAGCCGATGCCTGCGATGGCCTGCGGACCGAGCGCGATGCCGACCATCGCCACGTCGGCCGTGGACTTCGACATCCGGGCCAAGCCGGTGACGATCCGGGGCCAGGACAGGTCGGCCGCACGCTCGACGCGCTCGGGGTCGATCACACCCAGTCGCGAGAGCAGTCGACCGGCAGCCAGCAGGACGAAACGGACGGGATTCCAGGACGAGGGCACGTAGCCCCGCTTTCGCGCTGGATCAGCAAAGAACGTTCGATGGGCGCTGGGAACGTATCGACTACCGAGACGTAGTGATCAGCTAGCGTCCACACGGTATGCTCCCAATACTGATTTACCGTCCCTCTGTGTGGAGCCACGTATGTTCGACAGTCGCAGCGCACTCGCCCTGCTCCTGACGGCGCTCCTCGTCGCTGCAGGGACAGCGGGGGTCTCGGGAGCACAGTCGTCCGAGCAGGTGACGTTGACAGTCACGGTCGTCGATAGCGACGACGACCCGCTCGGAAACATCGACCTGACGGCGTCGTGGGACGCCAACGGCGGCGGCTCGACCAACGAGACCACCCGCTCGAACGGACAGGTCCTCATCGACGTGCCCCGCGGGGCCGACGTGTCGATCACCGTCGACGACGACGAGTACGTCCGCAACGAGGCGTTCGTCGTCGAGGACGCCAGCACGGAGAGCGTGAACGTCCCCGTCAGCGCCGCCGGCACGGCGACGATCGAAGTCGTCGACGCACAGGGCGCGGTCCCCAGCCCGGCGGTCCAGCTATACCGCAACGGGAACTTCGTCGTCAACACGCGCGCCAACAGCACCGGCAGCTACACCACGCCGATGATCGAACAGGGCACGTACGTCCTGACGGTGTCGAAGAACGGCTATCTGCGTAACCGCACGGAGGTGACGGTCACCGAGAGCACGACCCAGCGTGTCGAACTCGAACAGGCGTCGCGACTGGTCACGTTCGCGATCACCGACGACCACTTCGACGAGCCACGGGCGCTGACCGACGCGACGATCACCGTCGGCGGGAACACGGTCACCACGCTCTCGACGGGCGAGGCGACGATCCGGCTCCCGGTCAACACGAACTACGACGTGACGGTGACCAAGGACGGCTACGAAACGGTCACTCGAACTCTGTCGGTCAACGAAGAACAGGTCGAACGGAACATTTCGATCCAGCGGGCCGATTCGCTCTCGATCGAACCGGACAACACACAGATCGTCGTCGGCCAGTCGGTCGAGGTCACCGTCACTGACGAGTACAACGAAGTCGTCGAGAACGCGACGCTGTCGGTCGGGAACCAGACCGTCGGCCAGACCGACGAAAACGGCGAAGCCGTCGTCCCCATCGACATCGCGGGTCAGAACCAGATCACGGCCAGCCTCGACGACCTGAGCGCGAACACGACCGTCGAAGGGTTCGACCCGAACTCCGATACCGAGACGACGACCGTCGCCACGACAACCACGACCACGACTACGACCACGACTGCCGCGCCGACCACGACTACGACCACGACTGCCGCGCCGACCACGACTACGACCACGACTGCCGCGCCGACCGCCAACGCCACCGCTACCGCCACGGCACAGACGACGACCGAACCGACGAGTCTCACCGGCCCCGGCTTCACCGGTCTCGGTGCGCTCGTCGCCGGCCTGCTCACGCTCGCCCTGCTGGTCCGACGCAACTAACTCGGCTATCGGTGGCCGGACCCGAGTGCGCCATCCTTAATTCTCCGAGGCACCCATTCTAGCCCAATGACTGTCATCGAGGACGTACACGAGGTCCACGGCGCGACCTTCTGTGACGTGGGCGGGAACCGCGTCGTCGCCAACTACGGCCGCCCGGCCCGGGTCCACCGGGCGGTCCGGCAGGTCGTCGGCGTGATCGAGATGGGGTACGGCGTCGTCACGATCACCGGGGCGGATCGGGTCGACTTCGTCGACAACGCCGTCTCGAACCGCGTCCCGACCGAAGACGGCGAGGGCGTCTACGCCCTCCTCCTCGGTCCACAGGGGGGCGTCGAGACCGAACTGTACGTCTACAACGCCGGCGAGCGCCTGCTCCTCTTTGTCCCGCCGAAACGGGCCACCCCACTGGTCGAGGACTGGCGCGAGAAGACCTTCATCCAGGACGTGACGATCACCGACGCCACCGACGAGTTCGCCGTCTTCGGCGTCCACGGTCCCAAGTCGACCGAGAAGATCGCCAGCGTCCTCAACAAGGCGGGATCGCCCGAGGAACACCTCTCTTTCGTCCGCGGGTCGATGGTCGATGCCGGCGTCACCGTGATCCGTGGGGACGGCCTCGTCGGCGAGGAAGGGTACGAGGTCGTCTGCAGCGCCGACGTGGCCGACGACGTGTTCGATACGCTGGAGAATCGCGGCCTCAATGCCGCGCCCTTCGGCTACGACACGTGGGACGCCCTGACCCTGGAGGCCGGGACGCCGCTGTTCGACACCGAAATCGAGGGCCGCATCCCCAACGTCGTCGGCCTGCACAACGGCGTCGACTACGAGAAGGGCTGTTTCGTCGGGCAGGAAGTCGTCTCCCGGGTCCACAACCGCGGCCAGCCCTCCCAGCGCCTCGTGGGCCTGACCTGTGAGGCCGTCCCCGACGCCGGCGCGGCCGTCTTCGCCGGCGACAGCGCCGTCGGCGAGGTGACGCGAGCGGTCGAGAGCCCCACCCGGGAGGAACCGATCGCCTTCGCCGCCGTCGACTACGACCTCCCGGAAGCGTCGCTGACGGTCCGGGTCGACGGCGAGGAAGTCGGGGCCACAGTCACCGATTTACCGTTCGTCGAGGGGTCCGACGAGTCGGCCCGGATTCCGCGATACGACGACTGAGCGTCGTTCGCGTCGAAGTGCGAAATCGACCGACTCCGAGCGTCCGAAGCACTGCAGTTTTGTGCAGTGAAGCCAATATAGTACTGATGAGCAGGATTCGTCCGAGCGAACTGGACGCCCGCCTCGAATCGGGAACAGATGACGACCCGTTCGTCCTCGACATCCGTCCGTCGTCGGCCTACCGCACGGCCGCTATCGAGCAGAGCCACAACGTCCCCGTCTACGGCGACTTGCGCCAGGGCGACGACGAAGCGCTGCGGACTCGGCTCGACGAGATACCGGACGATCGGGAGGTCGTCGTCGTTTGCAAGATGGGCGTCGTCGCCAAGCGCGCCACGAGTCTGCTCGACGACGAGGGGTACGATGCGCGGACGCTGCTGGGCGGCATGAGCGGATGGAACGGCTACCAGCAGGGCACCCTGAGCTACAAGCTCCGATCGCTGCGCTGGCGGTTTCTCTGACAACCGACGCCCCTACCGCGACAGCAACGCCTTCAGTTGCTCTCTGGAGAACATCGACGAGGGGCGGTCCATGTGGACGCCGATCTCGCCCTCGAAGAGTTTCATCCCCGCTTTCTGGATCGGTCCCGGCAGCGAGTAGCCCGCCCGGACGAGGTGGCCCAGCCGGATATCGTTGCGGAGGTCCGCTCGCCACGCGCGCTCGTAGTCGCCCAGCGTCGCCGGATCGGTGGGATCGACCTCGCTGGCGGCGTGGTCCGCTGCGGTCATGCCGTAGAGGATGCCCCCGCCGGTGAACGGTTTCGTCTGAGCGGCGGCGTCGCCGATCAGGAGCGATCGGCGGCCGGTGACGCGCTTCGGCGGCCCGATCGGAATCAGCCCGGAACAGCGGCGGTCGGTCTCGACGCCGTAGTCGGCGGTGAAGTCCTCGAAGCGCTCGCGCACGTCGTGGCCCGGCGGCGTCGCCAGGCCGTACTCGACGCCGGCCTCGCCCCGCGGGATGCGCCACGCGAAGAAACGGGGCACCGAGAGGTGCACGTCGACGAAGTTCTGGTGGTCGACCTCGTCGGTGAAGCCAAGCACCCCGTGGAGGAGTTCGCCCGGTTCGGGCAGGTCGAGCGCGCGCCGCACTCTGGATTGGGGGCCGTCACAGCCCGCGACCATCCGCGCCGCGTGGGTCGCGACGCCGTCGGGCCCGCGGACCTCGACGGTGACGTGGTCGTCGCGCTCGGTTACGTCCAGCACGGTGTGGTCTTCCCGCAAGTCGACGCCGGCCGCGCGGGCCTGCTCGGCGAGACAGCGGTCGAGTCCGACGCGGTCGATGACGTTCGAGACGGTCTCGTCCTTGTAGAAGGGGTGGGCCTCGCTGTCGGGGCCGCCGCGGTGGAAGCGTGCCCCGCGGATCTCGTTTTGAAACAGTTCTTCGCGGGCCCCGTCGGGGACGAACTCCCAGATGTCGGTGCTGACGTGGCCCGAGCAGGCCAGTGGCTCGCCGACCGTGCCCTGCTCGAAGGCCAGCACGTCGTGGCCGGCCTCGCTGGCCCGCCGGGCGAAGCGCGAGCCTGCGGGACCGCAGCCGACGACGACGAAATCGTACATGATTGGGGATTGGGCAGGGGAGACATAGTACTGACTGTCTGCCCACGCCGACGAACCACACACCGCCGCTCCCGAACGATCGGAAGGAACGATCTGGTGATCGAAGGAATGGACCACAGTGGCGCGCGCTGTCGCTCGCTCCGTCGAGCGACCACACTGTGCGAGGTCTTCCTGAACGTAGTGAAGGAAGGCTCGGGAGTCGAGCGAAGCGAGTCTCCCGGTGGATAACTGAGTGAGCAAAGCGAACGAAGGAATCGGCTGGGGAGGCGTGTGGTGCAGTGCTGTGTTGTGTCGCGAGTCTGGTGGACGAACCGTCGAGCGGACAGAGGCCGTTCTGTTGGCAGATGACTTTTCTCGCTGGATCCCTCGATAGCACGTATGACAGGCTACCAGCCCGGCGTCTGTAACATCGGCCGCGACGAGCGACGAGCGCGGCGACTCGCGGGGGTCGCCGGCTTCGTCGCCGCCGTCGGCTACGTTGCCGCCGCCCTGTGGTTCGACCTCCCGAACAGCTACCTGCTCGGCGTGTTCGCACCGCTGTTTGGCGGCTTCGTCGGGATCTTTCAGGACTACTTCCGCTTTTGCGTCGGCTTCGCCGCGCTCGCCCGCTACGACCTCTCGGGATCGAGCGGCGAGGCCGGGAGCGTCACCGACGCCGACGCCCTCCGACGGGACCGCAGGCGCGCCCTCCAGATCCTCGCCTACGCCGCCGTCGCGGCGGGGCTCGTGACAGCCATCGTCTCCCTCGTCGTGACCGGGATCTGAGAAGCGGCAACGTGGACGAGGCGGTGCCTCATAGCTGGGGCAGATAGTATAAGTGCGATGGCGTGCAACCCCCTGCTATGCTCGGTTCCCGGAGTTCCCGGGACGTCGTCACCTGCATCGCCTGCGGGGAGTCGGTCTCCCGGTCCGACGCACGCGAGTACGACAAGCACGGCAACCGGTGGGACCGCTCGGACAAGGAGTTCGAGTACCTCTGCAAGCCCTGCCACAGCGACCTGACACACCAGCCACGGGCCGGCCTAGAAGACCTCCTCGAAACGGTCGAAGCAGACGCCGACGACCGGGACTCGTTCCTGGCACGCTACGTCGAACTGGCCGAGAAACACCGGAAGTGAGCGATTACGGCACCGCCTACCGGACTCCCTCCAACCACTGCGTTCGTCTTTCGAGGCCCCGTTGCTCGCACACAGAAAGTCACGGGAGGAGTCGACGCGTCAGTCGTGGGTAACTGACAACGCCTATTTGTCCACTCCACATATCCACCCCTATGAGCAACGAGGACGCGCAGGCGGAGGCCGGCACGCCCGAGGGGCAGGGCCCCGTCGAGATCGACGAGGAGATGGCCCGCCACATGGCCAACAAGCGCGAAGAACTGTTCGAGAAGTTCGAGATCCGCGACGAGTTCCCGCCCGAAGTGATCGAGGAGGCCGAGGAGCGCACCACCGACGTCCAGCAGGAGATCGCCGACGAGGTCGACGAGCGCGAGGACCTGCGGGACATGACGACGTGGACGACCGACCCCATCGACGCTCAGGACTTCGACGACGCCATCTCCGTCGAGGAGCGAGACGACGAGTACGTCCTGTGGGTCCACATCGCCGACGTGACCCACTACGTCAACCCAGACACGGCGATGTGGGAGGAAGCCGTCGAGCGGGGCAACACCGTCTACCTGCCGGGCTACACCATCCACATGCTGCCGCCGGTGCTGGCCGAGACCGTCTGCTCGCTCGTGCCCAACGAGGACCGACTGGCCCACACCGTCGAGATGCACCTCGACAAGGAGAACCTGAGCTACGAGAACATCGAGATCTACAAGTCCGTCATCGAGAGCGACGCTCGCCTGACCTACACCGAGGCCGAGCGCATCCTCGACGAACCCGAGACCGCCGAAGACCTGCTCGAAGACCAGAGCGTCGACCTCGCGGAGAAGACCGAACTGATCGCCGATCTGGCCGACCGGATGCACGAGCAGCGCAAGGAGGACGGCTCGCTCGTCCTGAACCCCGCGCGAGACCGTGCCCACACCATCATCGAGGAGTGTATGCTCAAGGCCAACAAGGCTGTCACCCACGAACTCATGTGGGACCGCGGGGTCGAGGCGATGTACCGCGTCCACCCCCAGCCAAGCCCCGAGGAGTGGGACGAGGCCCTCGTCGAGATTCAGGACCTCGACGGCGTGTCGATTCCCGGCGAGGCGTGGGACGACCCGCGCAAGGCCGTCAACGCCACCCTCGAACAGGCACCCGGCCGACAACTGGACAAGATCCAGTGGGCCGTGATGAAGGTGATGCCCCGCGCGAAGTACATGAACGACCCCTTCGGTGGCCACCACGCCCTGAACTTCGAGATCTACGGCCACTTCACCTCGCCGATTCGCCGCCTGTCGGACCTGATCAACCACTGGATCGTCTACACCAACGACGTGCCAGAGGACCTGATCGCGCTGTGTGACCGGGCCAGCGACAAGCAGAAGGCCGCAGAGACCTGCGAACGGGAGTACAAGCAGTTCTTGGAGGAGATCGGTCTCGACCCGTCGGCAGTCAACAACCGCGGGCTGGAAGTCGTCGACGAGGACGAGTAGCAGTCGGTTACTGCTCGTCGGCGGGCCCGACCTCGTCGAGATAGCGCTGACCCCACTCGTCCATCGCGGTGACAACGAGTTCGAGCTGTTCGCCCCACTCGGTCAGCGAGTACTCGACACGGACCGGCTTGTCGTCGATCACCGTCCGGTCGACGATCCGTCGGTCCTGCAGGTCGTCTAAGCTCTCGGATAACACCTTGTCGGAGATGCCGTCGACGCTCTCCTTCAGGTCGTTGAACCCGAGCGGCCCGCCGTGTAACAGCTCCACGACGATTCGGGGATGCCACTTCTTCCCCACGATTTCGGCGGTCACTGTCAACGGACTCGCGCTTCCCCCAGGCCCCATCGCTCGCTCGTCCCCCGTTCTGTCCATGCTATGTACGGCGGCCTCCCCGCAAATAAATACTGCAGTTCCGCCGGGGAATTTTTCGAGCGGACAGCGCTACCGAAGCACCCGGGCGAACGGTGGCCTAAATACAATGTGTATTATTTAGCGAAACGGCAGAGAACAGGCGAATGACGTTGCCGTGTGTTCGACAAACCTGATCGACGTAATTTTTTAGTGGGGGTGTGGCGTATCCATGACACGAGATGGTGTGATAGTATGACTGCCAGTGCGAACAGTGGAATACCGGAGCAACGTAGTCGGACCGTTCCGTCGCGATACGACATCGTACTGGCCGTCATTCCGGCGGCCTTCGTCGTCGCCGTCTTCGTGAGCGTCGTGTTTTCCGTACCGCTCCGGGCGGTGTTACCGGCGGGTTCGCTCGTCGGCGGCCTCGCGCTCGTCGACGGTCTGTACCGCAATCCACCGACCGATGGCGTCTGATAGGTGACGATACCGGCCGGTCCGGGCTGGTTAGCGATCGGAACGGCACGGGCACTCAACTGGCCAGCGTTCCTACCTCGTTGGGCACACGTTTTATGGGTGTGGTGGCCATCAATAACAGATACGTGATCATATCACTCTCGCCGGCCGACTGTTCCCATCCCGGCGAGGAGACCGGATCTTTACGACCGCATCGCCTGCAGACGCCGACGACATGCATCCCCAATGGTAGACACTGACGACATCAAGACGAGCAAAACGATCCAACAGCGTACCGGACGAACGTTCCACTTGGCGACTCGCGTACTCCCTCAGCGGATTCGCCACGCGACGTACGTCCTCTACGCGTTCTTCCGCGTCGCCGACGACGTGGTCGACCAGCCAGACGGGCCGGGAGCGACCGTCCAGCACGAGCGCCTCGAAGGGATCCGTGAGACCGCACTGGGCCACGCACCGGCCGAGGGCGAGGACGCCGACGTACTGGAGGCGTTCGCCGAACTGCGTGAGCGCCACGACATCCCCGACGAGGAGGTCAACGTCTTCATCGACGCCATGGAGATGGACATCGCACAGGCTCGCTACGAGACGTTCGACGACCTCGTCGAGTACATGCGCGGATCGGCCGTCGCCGTCGGCAACATGATGATGGACGTGATGGACGTCGACGAACCCGAGCAAGCCCGCCCCCACGCCGCCGCCCTCGCCGAAGCGTTCCAGTTGTCGAACTTCCTCCGGGACGTGCGCGAAGATATCCACGAGTACGGCCGGGTGTACCTGCCACAGAAGACCCTCGACGAGTACGGCGTCACCGAGGAGGACCTGGCAGAGGCCAACGTCACCGACGACTTCCGATCGGTGATGCAGACGGAACTGGCCCGCACCGAGCAGCGCTACCACGAGGGCGTCGCCGGCATCCGCTATCTGCCCGAGGACTGTCAGTTCGGTGTCCTGCTCTCGGCGGTGCTGTACGCCGAACACCACCGACTGATCCGGGCGCGCGGCTACGACGTGCTGACCGAAACGCCGGAGCTAACCCGTCGCCGTCGGCTCTGGCTGCTCGCGAGGACCTGGTGGCACTGGCGACGCCACCACGACCCCGAAGCGGCGTTCTACGCGGTCAGTGCCATCTCCGAACCGTCGCCGACCGCCGAGGCGGCGGTCGGTATGCAGGATTCGAGCCACCCGGTGTAGTCGAGACTCGTCTTTGAGAGTCGAAGACGAGTGTCGACCGGCGAACGGAGCGACGACTCGGTGAATCGTGGACGGCAGCCGCTCGTCGGTCGAAAGAACGCGAAAAACGGAACGGGAGAGCGTTACTTGCCGCGGCCGCGGTTGCTGCGGAGGCTCGGACGGATGTGTTCTGCGCCCTTGCCCTTCGTTCCCAGACCACGGTTGCGCTTGCCAGCGCCGGTCAGACCGCGCAGCGCGCGGTCGCTGTGGTCGTCGTCGCAGATCCAGTCCAGATCGTCGTCGTTCTCGATCGCGGGGTGGTTCGGGTCGACGAGGATGATCTCGTGCCACTTCTGGCGGCCGTCTTCCCCGACCCAGTAGCTGTTGAGCACGCGGAGGTTGGGGTACGTGCGAGTGGCGCGTTCCTCGGCGACGCGCTGGATGTCCTTACGGCGCGTGATGCGGGTGACGCCCTGTCGTTTCGAGCGTCGACCGGCCTTGAACCGCTCCTTGCGAGCGCCGCCCTTGCGGACGGAGGTGCGCACGACGACGACGCCCTGCTTTGCCTTGTAGCCCTGCGAGCGGGCCTTGTCGAGGCGGGTCGGGCGCTCGATGCGCTCGATCGCACCCTCTTCGCGCCAGTCCTGCTGTCGCTGCCACTGTAGCTCTGCGAGTTTCCCGTCGTCCGGGTTCTGCCACGCTTCCTTGATGTAGGAGTACGAACTTCGTGCCATGTGTATCACCACGGGCGTTGCGTGGTTCAACGCCCGCGCGGCGACACTCGTCGCGCGGGAGTCACATCCCGACCTGTACGGACCGTCACGGTCTGAACGACCGGATCGGTGCATGCAGGTGCCCGCTGGTGCCCGTCGTCCAGCGAGTTACTCAGAGATTGCCGGCTTGCGCCCTTAAGCCATTCGAAGCCGATCGGCCCGGGTCGGCGCTCGCCGGAGCCACCCGAGCGGGCTCGTTCACGCGCAGGGAGGTGGATTTTTGTAGGAGAACGTCGTACTGAAAGGTGGTAACATCGCGTGGTGTGTACTGACGGTGGTGCCCGTGGGACGGCCCCCGTCGTCGGTCGTTCGCGACCGTCTCGACTGCTGTTCGCGCCCCGAGCACGCAGTGTGGACCGTTCGTGATGTTACCCTGTGAGCGTCCACGCCCCAAACGGGACCTCACGAGCGGCTGGTAACGACCCCGTTGCCAGACGCACAGCAGACAGGAGATTGCCCCAAATTCCCTGTCACCGTCATTCCCACCCACCTGATCGGGGACTACCCCGTCCCCGGTCGACACTTTTCCGACACTCGTCGTCACGGGAGACACCGATTACACTGCGCTCGAACGATCGACGGACAGTGACAACCAAGCGGGTCGTGTTTAGTTAAGCAAATCAGTCCTCAAGGCACCGGAAGGGCGAGCGGAGTTGCGGGAACCCCGGCGTTCGCAAGAGCAGAGCTCTTGCGCAGCCCATCAGAAGTCTTCGACTTCTGAGGACGATGCAAGCACGCGAAGCGCGCGTGGATCGAAAGATCGGACATCTTTCGTCATCACGAAAGAGCCTGCGGCTCTTTCGGTCGACAGCGAGCCGCGGGACCGTAACTGCGCGAGGGCTTTCGGTGTCTCAATCTTGACTGTCGCTGCTAAACTAAACAGAACCGCCAAGCGGCGGGCAAAAGTGAAAGGGGCGGAGCGATCAACGCCGACGCTGTGCGAGCGCGGCCGAGAGGAGCGCGAGCAGTGCCCAGAGCAGACCGAAGCCGGGACCGCTGCCCGCCGTCGTCTCGACGGTGGTGTCGGTCGTGGCATCGGTCTGCATCGTGGCGGTGGCAGTCGTCGGTTCGGCGGTGGTGTCAGTCGTCGGTTCGGCGTCGGCCGTCGTCGCGGGATCGGCGCCGGTCGACTCGGCGTCAGTCGATTCAGTGTCGGTCGTCGTCGGGTCGTCGGTCGGGAGCGGGGTGTCGCTGATCGTCGTCGTAGGCGTGTCGACTGCGGTGGCCGGCGTCTCTGTCGTCGTCGGGGTGGCCGTGGTCCGGGTCACCGTGGTCACGGTCTGGGGCGGCGTGGGCGTCGCCGTCGTCGTGGTGGTGTCGTCGCTCGACGGTGTGTCTCCGTCAGTCGTCGGCGTGGGACTTGGCGTCGGGGTGGGCGTCGGCGTGTCGGTCGATTGTGAGGAACCGAGGCCGGCCGAGCCGCCGCCACCGGTACTCTCGACGGTCAGAGGCTCGTCCTCCGACAGTTGCTGGTCGTTGCCGGCGCTCAGCGAGGTCGTCAGCGTGTAGTCGCCGGCGCTGTCGCCGGTGACGGTGTACTCGACGGTACGGGTCGCGCCGCCCTGGACGGTGCCACTCTCCGAGCCGCTGTCGACGCTGGTCGAGTAGCCACTCGCCGACGGGGGACTAAGCTGGTAGCTCGTCGAGGCGTCCCCGGAGTTCTGGACGACGACGGTCAGCGTCGTCGACGTATCCTCGTCGATCGTCTCGTCGTCGATCGAAGTCGAGAGGGTCAGACTGGCAGGGCTCAGCACCGACAGGCCGCTCTGGGTCGAGGTCGACAGGCTGTCGCCGTTGTTGGTGTTCGATCCCGACGCGCTGACGGTGATCTCGCCGGTGTAATCGCCCTCGATGTCGGCGGTGCAGTCGAACGTCGCCGAGCCGGTGCCACCGGATAAGGTCACCGTCTGACTGCCCGAGGGCGTACAGGACAGCCCGTCGGGGAGGGTCAGACTCACGTCGACCTCGTCGTTCTGGACCTCCTCGCCCGAGACCGAGACGCTCAGATCGAAGGAGTCGCCCTGGGTGACGCTGTCGGGGACGCTGACGCCGGTGATCGACAGCGAGGCGTCGGCGGCGACCGGCGTCGCGACGCTCGTCACGACGACGGCGGCGACGGCGAGCGCGAGCAGCGCTTTGCGGCCGATCATCCGCCCACCTCGACGATGGTGTCGTTGACGCTCGTCGCAGTCTCGGAGTCGAGCCTGACGAGGTAGACCCCGTCAGCCCGGTTCGCCGAGAGGACGCCGTAGTAGTCGTCACCGCTCTGCTGGTCGAGTTCGACGGTGTAGGTCGCGTTCTGGCTGATCACGGTTGCGGTCATGCCTGGTTCGTTCGTTCGGATGTGGATGTCCTCGGTGCCGCTGAACTGCGTCGTGTTGACGCCCGTCGCGTTCCGGGTCCAGACGACCGGATTCCCGCCGGCGGCCTGTACGTCGACGACCTGCGTGAGCGCGCCGACGCCGGGCACCGACAGCCGGACGATGTGGGTCCCGGGCGAGTCGATCGTTAGCTGGGTGGTCGTGTCGCTGGTCGAGGAGACGGCGACGCTGCCGTTGAACGCCACCGATCCGGCTCCGGGCGAGTAGGCGGTCAGGACGGCCGTCGTGTCGACGGTGCCGTTGACGGTCACCGTCGTCGCCTGGCCGGCCGTGACCGGTTCGGCGATCGAGAGGTTCGCGCTCTCTGAGCTGTCACGCACCTCGATCAGCGTCGAGTCGGTGTCCGTCGCGCGGTCCTGCTGAACCGTGACGCTCAGACTGCGCGTGCCCGCGATCGACCCGTCGTCGGGCAGCGTGATCGAGGTCTCGTACGGCCCGGTGCCGGTCGTGTCGATCGAGGTCTGGACGTTGCTGCCCGACAGCACCAGTTCGACGGTGCCACTGGTGGCGTCGACCGGCGCGCCGGTGACGCTGTCGTTGGCGAAGACGGTCAGGTCGACCGTGTCGCCGGGTTCGAAGGGCCCGTCGGCGGCCGTCACGGCCACGTCGAGGCTGCGGACGCGGTAGCCGGTGTAGGCCCGGATCGAACCGGTGTCGTTGAGCGCGGCCCGGACGACGTACTCCCCGTTGCTGGCATCGGCGGGGATGGCGTAGTCGACGGTCGCCTCGCCGTCAGCGTTGGTCTGGACCGTCGCGAGACGCTGGTCCGCGCTGCCCTCGGATTCGAGGACGAAGTCGACCGGTTCGTTGGCGATGGGCGAGCCGTCGCCGGTCGTCACCGTCGCCGAGAGACGCGCCGTGTCGTCGGGCGAGTAGGCGCTCTCGTTGGTGGTCGTCGTGATCTGCTTGGCGTTGGCACCGGTGACGTTCAGCGTCCCAGTGGTGAACCCGCTCCCGCTCTGGGTCGTCACGTCGACGATCAGCGGGTACTCGCGGGCGGGCACGGACGACGGGATCTGGAAAGCGATGCTCGCGTCGCCGTTCGTCGTCTCGGCACTGCCCAGTTCGATGGTGTCGCCGTACGACGAGATGAACGCCCGCACGGTCGAGCCGTCGGCCACGTCGGTGCCACCGGCTTTCGTGGCGTTGACGTAGACGGTCTGGCTCGATCCGGGTTCGGCGTTGTACTCGCCGACGGGGTTGCCGTTGCCGTCTTCGAGGCGGGCCGAGACGCTGCTGATCGAGAGGCCGACGTAGCGGGTCTGCTGGCCGACCGACACCTCGATGAAGTGGAAGCCACTCTGGGACGAGGACAGCGACAGCGACACGTCACCGTTGGAACCGGTCGAGGCGCTGGCGCTGTCGACAGTTCGGACGGGCCCGGTCGTGTTCAGCGCGGCGTCGACCTGCTGGTTCGTGACGACGCTGCCGTCGGGGTTGCGGACGCTCACGTCCAGCGCGATCGACTCGCCGGTGTCGTAGGTCCGCTTTGCCAGCGAGGCCGACAGCGAGTACTGCTGGACCGCGAACTGAGTGCGTGCGGTCTGTGAACCTCGATTCTTCGTTGTGACGGACACCGTGGCGATGTGCTCGCCGATCGAGCGCTGGCCGAGGTCGATCCGGTAGATGCCCGACGCGGGGTTGGTGACCTTGCCGTTGGGCAGCGACCCGCCGATCCGGGTCCCCTCGCCGTCGAGTTCCGTCACAGCCACCGAGGTGACCGTGACCGACGTAGGCACGCGAACTTCGAGGACCGACGACTCGGAGGCGGAGAACGCCTCGGCGGTCGGACGGGCACGGGCGTCGAAGGCCTGCACCTCGAAGCCGGTGCCGGCGGTCTTGCGGACGACGCTGTTGCCCGTCTCTGCCGCGAGCGTGACGCTGATCCCCTGGCCCTGCTTCCACTGCTGGCGGTTCGAGGCGTACTGCTTTGGATCGAGGCGGATCGTCGCCTGGCCGTCCTTACCGGTCGACGCGCTCACGCGCTGGTCGTTGATCCGCAGCGTCAGCGAGGCGTCCTGTATCGCGCTGCCGTCGGTGGCGTCCGTCGCCGTCACGTCGACGGAGACGGTGTCGGTCGGGCTGTAGGTCCGTCGGTCGGTGTCGACGTCGAGGTCGACCTGGTCGACGCGGACCCAGCGCTCGGCGATCCCCTGACTGCCCTTGTCGGACTGCACCCGGACGGCGATCCGGTAGCGGCCCGGATCGTCGGGCATCGTCAGCGAGAACGACCCCTGTCCGCTCGTGATACCGTTAGCGGGGTTGGTCTGGGAGACCTGCCGGCCGTTCTGGTCGTAGACGGTGATTGTCGTCTGACTGGCCGAGGAGGCGTCGATGGCCGTGTCGGGGTCGGTCGTCGTGTCGTAGGCGTAGATCCGACCGAGGATCGAGTCTCCGGGTGCGACCGTCCGCGAGCCGAGCTTGATGGCGGTCTGGAAGCCACTGACCTGCATCTGCCGCGAGAACGTCGAGTTGTAGGTGCGGTCGCCGTCCGTGTAGGTCGCCCGCACCGCGAGGGTGTACCGACCGGCGTCGACGCCCAGCGTCGAGGGGTTGAACGTCTTCGTCTCGAAGGTGCCGTCACTGCTGTTGTAGTTCAGTGCGACCGGGCTGCTGGCGGTCGTGCCGTCGGGGTTCTGCAGGAACGCTTCGGCGCTAACGTCGCTGTCGGTCAGCATCGATCCGGCGAGGTCCCGGATCCTGACGGCGACCGTGTTGTCCGCGCCGCGGTTGAACGACTGCTGTGAGCGACGGTACGCGGGCCTGATCTCGAAGGCGCTCCCCCGGTCCAGCGTCACGTCGGTCGTGCTTTGCGAGGAGACCGAGACGGTCGACGTGTCGTTGACCGTCGTGTACGGAGCGGACTCGTAGCTGGGCCGGAGTTCGACCTCGTAGTTGCCCGGCGGCACCGGCACCGAAATGTCGTTCGGGTTGGCGTCGGTACCGAGGAACAGCTGCTGGCTGCCGTCGGGACCGAGATAGGTGATCACGTCGCCGGTGGCCGCGTCGCGGACCACGAGTTCGTTCTCGTAGAAGAACGACGAGAACTGACCGCCGTCGATCCGTGCGTAGGACGACGACTGCTGGTCGATGATGCTACCGTACTGCTGGACGCTGATGTTGAGGGAGCCCGCGCGGTCGAGCGTACACGCGGAGTCGGTCGACTGTCCCTGTGAAACGTCGGGGGTGCCGGCACAGAGATACTGGATATCAGGACTCTGGCCGCCCAGTCCCCAGATGTTGTAAGCCACTTGCGTGTCCGAACCGGTCGTCGGCGACATCAGGGAGACAGCCGCACTCGCAGGGAGCGTCTCGCCGAACGAGAACGTACTGAAGCTGTTGGAGTTGGCCGTCCGCTCGGTGTCGGGGTAGGCCGTCGACACCTGCGAGAGCGACGTGAACCCGTCTTCGACCGACAGTTTCCCGGTCTCGTTGGTGATAGTCACGTCGACGCGCCCGCCCTGCTGGATCGTCATGGCCGGGATCACCGTGCTGCCCGACTGGACGACGTAGCCGTTGCCGTCGTTGGCGTCGGTCGTCGGGTAGTGGATCGGCGTCCCGCCGGACGTGTCAGTGCCGACGATGCGGAAGCCAAACTTCGAGCTCAACTGACTCGTTTCGGGCAGCTCCATCGTGAAGAGCCCGTTCCCGTCCGTCGTCGTCGAGTTGTAGATGTCGAGTTGGCTCCCGCCGCTGCGCTGTTTCTGGGCGATCACGACAGCGTCCGAGACCGGATTCCCGTTCTCGTCGACGATCTGTCCCGTCACTGGCGAGGTGTCGACGTTGGTAGTCGCCACGCGGAACTGGGCGCTCGACATCCCCTTGGTCGGGAGCGTCAGCGACCGGCGTTCGGTCCCGAAGCTCGAACTATTCGTGATCGCGACCGTGTACTCGGTGTTGGGCCGGAGGAACACCGGGGCACCCGACTCCCGCTGGAGGTTCGTCGTCTGGTAGACGACGTTGCCACTGGTGGCGTTCGTGATGGTGATGCTGTCGGCCCGTGGGGACGGCCCGCCGACGAGACTCGTGAGCCCGAGGAACGTCGGTGCCGTCGGCGTGTCGGTCGTCAGCGTCGTCGCCCCCATCGAGGGGTCGACTTTGCCCGAGGAGTTCGCAGTCGACAGGTCGAACGCTTCGACCGAGACCGGTGCCGAGTACGTCTGTCGGCCGTCCGTGATCGAGCTATCGGCCCCCGTGTCGGCGTTCGTACACGTGCCGTCCACGTCGACGCCCAGACAGTCGTAGGCGGTCGAACCGCCGCTGACGAAGCCGAAGCCGCGCGATTCGTTCGTCTCGGCGTCGTAGAACATGAGCGGCCCCGACGGGATCGGGTTCCCGTCGTCGTCCTGCATCGAGAACTGGTAATAGTTGCCGGTGATCACCGACCGGTTGCCCGTGTCCGCGGTCGCGTAGTCGGCGTCGTAGGCCGTCGCGTTCAGCCGGAAGGCGTCGCTCTCGTAGTCGAAGTCGGTGTTGTCCGAGTCGAAGACGAACGTGACTTTCTCGTCCGTGGTCCCGGTGGTCGCGATCGGATCGCCGGGATTGAACGGCGTGGAGCCCTCGTCACGGTAGTAGGCGTACTTGATGACGCTGCCCGGCTCGTTCTTGTACTGACCCGGCCCGGCACTCGTCCCGTCGAGGTCGTCGTACCAGAAGCGGAAGTCGTCGACCGGCGTCGAACTCTGCGCCGTGACGGTGACGCTCAGGTCCCCGCCGCTGTTGCCCACGTCGGTGATCTCGAACCGCGGCGTCGTCGTCTCGGAGGTGTTGCCCGCGGCCGCCGCGGGAGCCGAGAGGAATATCGTCCCGGTGAACATCGAGAACACCATCAGCGCGGTCATCGTCACCGCCAGCAGTTTCTGATGCTGGTGGGTCATCGAATCACCCCAGTGCGCCGGTCGGATGGCGCTTTTGGCCGCCGGAGTGCCTGCTGGCTGTCGATCACTGTCCCGTGAGTACTGTACCGGTCAGTTCCGTCAACGGTACGGTACCACTCGAAGAGCCAATCGAGTAGCATGAGTGATGTGTGTACAATCATGTTAAATACGTCTATCCCCCCGGCTATCAGCAGTGAAAACACGTTAACAATTGCCACAAAATTCGGCTGTTTCGTTACCGATGGAATGTCACGGCTGAGAGCGTCGACGGGACCCCAGGAGGGCGTCGCGACCGGTATCCTGATACCGACGCAGACGGAACGAGGACCAACGTGCGCGTCGTCACGCTACTCCCCTCGGCGACCGAGATCGTCTACGCGCTCGGGGTCGAACCGGTCGGTGTCTCACACGAGTGTGACCACCCGCCGGCGGCCCGCGAGCAGCCGTCGGTCAACCGCTCGCGCGTCGATCCCACGGCGTCGAGCGGCGAGATCAACGAACAGGTCGCGAGCGCCGAGTCCTCGGGCGGGGTCTACGCCGTCGAGCGCGAGACACTGGCGGGCCTCGACCCGGACCTGATCGTCACGCAGGGGGTCTGTGACGTGTGTGCCGTCGACGAGGTCGTCGTCGCCGACGCCGTCGAAGCGTTGGGACTCGACACCGAGATCCTGACGCTGGATATCCACAGCCTCGACGGCCTGTTCGACTCGATCCACCGGATCGGCGCTGCGGTCGGCCGGGACGACCGGGCGGCCGACCTCGTCGCCGACCTGCGCTCGCGGGTCGATGCCGTCGAATCGACCGCGAGCCGTGCGACCGACCGGCCCCGCGTCGCCGTCCTCGACTGGACCGACCCGGTGATGGTCGCCGGCCACTGGGTCCCCGAGATGATCGCGCTGGCCGGCGGCGACTACGGCCTCGAAGACGCCGGCGCACACTCCCGGCCCCGCGAGTGGGTGGAACTACGCGAGTACGACCCGGAGGTGCTGGTGGTCTCGCCCTGCGGGTTCGACCTGCCACAGATCCGCGAGAACCTCGCCGACGTGACCGACCGGCCGGGCTGGGACGAACTCTCCGCGGTCGCGAACGACCGCGTCACGCTGATCGACGGCCACCACTACGTAAATCGGTCGGGCCCGCGGCTGGTCGAGACGCTGGAGTACCTGGGGTGGGCAATCCACCCCGACCTGTTCGACCGGCCACCGGCCGACGCCGTCGAGGCGCTGTCGACGTGAGCCGCGAACGACTGTGATCGGTTCGGAGATAGGAAGGGTTATTTTTCCCGAGTTGTTCGAGCATTTATGAGCGATAGCCGACGATCCTTTCTGTTGCGTACCGGTGCAGTCACCGGTGCGATCACCGGACTGGCCGGCTGTTCCGGGCAGAGCGGTTCGACCGCGACCGACCCCGGATCGGAGACGGGGACCGCCACGTCGACCGACACCGCGACCGCCACGTCGACCGCGACCGACACAGCCACCGAGACGCCGACTGACCAGCCCGCGCTGGGCGATCCGCCGGTCTCGCCGGTCGACGCCGTCGGCGAGATTCCCGTAGCCACCTTCCTCCCGCCGGGCAACGCCTTCATCGCGATCGACGCCGCGGGTGTTCGGGCCGCGGAGTCGGCGCTGCCCGACGCCGTCTACGACGGGTTCAGTGACACCGTCAGGTTCGCGTCGATCCCGTACGCGGACGTGGACCGACAGTTCCGCATCGGCACCAGTCTCGTCCTCACGGGCTCGTTCGATCGGTCGGCGTTCGTCGACGAGATTCGGGACTCCGGGTTCGGCGACGTCTCCCAGCAGGAGAGGCGGGGCGGCTTCGACCTGTACTGGGGCGAGTCGTCCTTCGAGGACCAAGAGTACACGACCGCCTACGCCGTCACCGACGAGACGATCGTCGTCTCGCCGGGCCGCGTGGAGTCGAACGTGGCGACGTTGCGGACAGTCGTCGACACCAGCCGCGGTGACGCCGATCGGTGTCACGCCGTCGACGACCTGTGTCACACCCTGCTGCGGTGGCTCGGCGACGGGACGTTCGTGGCCGCGGAGTTCCATCCCGGTTCCTACGTGGGTCACGTGGAGGCCAACGGGACCGCGTGGACCGTCGACGGGCGGACGACGACGCTCAGGGCCGTCTCGAAGACCGCGAAACCCTCGACGCTCGCCCCCGAAGCGATCCAGACGTGGACCGAGACCGCCGACACGTTCGATCGGTTCGACGACGTGTCGATCGGCCGGGACGGCGACACGGTCGTACTCGCCGGGTCGCTCCCGACCGCGGAGATGACGACCACGCTCCAGCTCCCGTGGCAGCCGACACTGACGAGTCGCTGGGAGGTCGACGCGACGTTCAGCTTCGAGTACGACGCCGACGCCGGCGTCCTGACGATCCAGCACGAGGGGTCACGGATCCCGCAGCGGTTCGTCCACCTCCGGGGCGAGGGGTTCCGGGGCGACGCGTCGGACGTCGACCAGACCGCCTCCGGAGAGTGGCAGGGTGGAACGCAGAACGGCGGCGTCATCGGGACGACGGTCACCGTCGGTGTGACCGCCGACTACGCGATCGAAGTCACCTACGAGGTCGGCGGCGAGACCGTGGGACTGGGCGAAGACAGCGGCCCCGACGCCTGAGCACTCACTCCGGAAGCGAGCAGCGCCCGTCGTAGCTGGCCTCGGCGACCGCCGAGAGAGTCGGTTCGTCGCCACACACCGGACAGTCGGGATTCCGTGGGATCGGCACTTCCTCGACGCTCATCTCGCTGGCGTCGTACACGAGCAGTCGGCCGTCGAGGCTCTCGCCCTCGCCGAGAATCCTCTTGACGACCTCCGTCGCCTGGAAACAGCCGATCGTGCCGGGCAGGACGCCGAGGACGCCGGCGGTCGCACAGTCAGGGACGGCCCCTTCCGGCGGGGCCTGTGGAAACAGACAGCGGTAGCAGGGCCCATTACCGGAGAAGGTCGTCACCTGCCCTTCGAAGCGGTAGATCGCGCCGTGGGACACCGGCGTGCCCGCGAGCGTACAGGCGTCGTTGACGAGATAGCGCGTCCCGAAGTTGTCCGAGGCGTCGACCACCACGTCGTAGTCGGCGATCAACTCGGCGGCGTTGTCGTTCGTGAGCCGTCGCTCGTGGGTGTCGACGGTCACGTCAGGGTTCAGGCCGGCCACGAACTCGCGGGCACTGTCGACCTTCGGCCGGCCCACGTCGTCGTCGCCGTGGATCACCTGCCGCTGGAGGTTCGACCGCTCGACCACGTCGTCGTCGACGACGCCCAGTCGGCCGATACCGGCCGCAGCGAGGTACTGGAGCACCGGCGACCCCAGCCCGCCCGCACCGACGACAAGGACGGTGGCGTCGAGCAGTGCCGCCTGCCCGTCGGGACCCACGTCGTCCATGATGACGTGCCGGGAGTAGCGGTCGAGCTGTTCGGGATCGAGATCGACCATAGCGAACGTCGGCGAGCGAGGGCAATAAGAAGCGCGCTATCAGGACGCCTCGACGTCCACGACGAAGCGAGCGCCCCCGTCGGCCCCGTCAGTGATCCGGACGGTCCACCCGTGGGCCCCGGCGATTTCCTCGACGATCGCCAGCCCGAAGCCCGTCCCCTCGTCGGCCGTCGTGTACCCGATCTCGAAGATGTCGTCGCGTTCGTCCGGCGGAATTCCGGGGCCGTCGTCCTCGACGTAGAAGCCGCCGTCGAGCGTTCCGACCGTCACCGAGAGCGGCGTCTCGGGTCGAGCGGCATGGGTGACAGCGTTGGCGAACAGGTTCTCGAGGAGTCTGCGGAGTCGCTCGCCGTCGGCGTCGACCGTTCCGTCGCTTTCGACTGTCAGTGTCGCGCCGTCGGTCTCGACCGTCGACCAGCTTTCGCGGGCCAGGGCTCCCAGTTCGACGGGTTCGGTTTCCCCGACGGTCTCACCACGCTTTGCCATCTTCAGCGTCTCGTCGATGATACGCTCCATGCGGTCGTGAGCCTCGGCGATGGCGTCGATCCGCTCGTGCTCGACCGTTTCACGCATCAGTTCCAGCTGTGAACTCGCCAGATGGAGCGGCGTCTGGAGGTCGTGAGAGAGCGCCCGGATGAACTTCGAGAGCCGTTCGGTCTGGCGTTGCAACTCCAGTTTGGCCTCCTTGCGTTCGGTGATGTCCCAGGTCGCTCCGACGAGTCCGACGACGTCGCCGTGCTGATCCGTCCAGGGGACTTTGGAGTTCAGCACCCACATCTCACGGTCGGGATCGTACCGTGTCTGCTTGATGATCGGCTCACCAGTGTCGATGATCTCCAGTTCCTCGCGATACGTCTCTTCGGCCCACGCCTGGTCGAAGTACTCGGCGTCGGTCTTCCCGAGTTGCTCGTTCGCACCCAAGTAGTAGTCGCTGACCCAACTGTGGCGCGCCGCCTCGTCCTTGATGTAGATGTGTAGCGGGACGTGATCGAGAATGATATCGAGCATCTTGCTCTTTCGGCGGAGTTCCCGCTCGCTCTCGTGCAGGTCCGTCTCGGCCCGGTGCTGATCGACGGCGTTCTCGATGCTGTCTGCGAGTGCGGCGTACGGGTCCGGAGTTCCCCTCTGAACGTAGTCGGTGACACCAGCCGAAATCGCCCGACTGGCGACCGATTCGTTCCCGTCACCGGTAAAGAGAACGAAGGGGAGTCTCGGTTGGCGTTCTCGAACTGTAGACAGCAGATCGAGCCCGGTCTCGTCGGGGAGGTCGTACTCCGAAACCACACAGTCGACGGTCGTGGTGTCGAGAAAGCGGATGGCAGCGTCGCACCCGGTCACCGTGTGGACCGTGCAACGAGCGAGTGCCCCCTCGACGCGGTCCGTCACGGTGTCACGCGTGTTGGAATCGTCGTCGACATAGAGCACTCGCAGTTGATCTGTCATTCAGGGATACGTGAGTTTCAACTATGATAAATCATACCCCGGAGCGGGCCACGATACGGGAGCTTACTCCAGGTCGTACAGGTCGCGGTACTTCGCGTCGGCGTAGTCGAGGAAGTAGTCGGCGGTAAAGGACTCGCCGGTGGCTGCCTCGATCAGGTCGTCGGTCTCGTAGCGCGCGCCGTGGCTGTGGACGTTGTCGGTGAGCCACGTGTGGAGGTCGTCGAACTCGCCGGCCTCGATCTGGCCGTCGAGGTCGCTGATTTCCTCGTCGGCGGCGGCGTACAGCTGTGCGGCCAGCACCGATCCCAGCGAGTACGTCGGGAAGTAGCCGAAGGAGCCGTGACACCAGTGGATGTCCTGCAGACAGCCCTCGGCGTCGGTGTCGGGGCGCACGCCCAGGTACTCCTCCATCTTGTCGTTCCAGACCTGCGGCACGTCCTCAACGTCGAGGTTCCCCTGGATCAGGTCACGCTCGATCTCGAAGCGCAGGACGATGTGCATGTGGTAGGTGAGTTCGTCGGCCTCCACTCGAATGAGGTTCTCCGGGTGGACAGTGTTGGCCGCTTCGTAGAACTCCTGGGGCGTGCCGGAGACGCCGAGGCCGTCCTCGACGGTCGGGGTAAAGCCCTGCCAGAAGGGCAGCGAGCGCCCGACATGGTTCTCCCAGAGGCGGGACTGGGACTCGTGGACCGAGAGATCACGCGACTCGCCCAGCGGCGTCCCGTAGTGCTCGTCGGGCAGCCCCAGCGTGTAGGTGGCGTGGCCGAACTCGTGGATGGTCGAGCCAAGCGCCCCCAGCGGGTCTTCGGGGTCGAAGCGGGTCGTCACGCGGGCGTCGAACTGCGTCCCCGTCGAGAACGGATGGGGTGCGGTGTCGAGGCGCCCCCGATCCCAGTCGTACCCGAGGTAATCGAGCGCCGACCGCACCAGTTCCTCCTGCGTATCGTCGTCGTAGCTCCCGCCAGCGAAGGGATCGGCCAACTCGGCGTCGCTCGCTTTGATGTCCTCGATCAGCGGGACGAGTTCGTCGCGCAGGTTCTCCAGCGCTTCCTCGGCGGTGTCGAGGCCGAGATACGGCTCGTACTCCTCGAACAGTACTTCGTAGGGGTCTCGGTCGGGATCGATGGCCTCGGCGTACTCTCGCTTGAGTTCGATCAGTTCTTCGAGCGTGTCGGCGAAGGCGTCGAAGTCGTCGTCGGCCTTGGCCTCCTTCCACACCGGCAGGGCGTTGGAGGTCGCCTCCGAGATACGCTGGACGAGGTCGCTTGGCACCTTCACGGCGCGGTCGTGCTGACGACGGACCTCCCGGACGACGGCCTGCTGCTCGGGGTCGAGGTCCGCGTCTTCGAGTTCGTCGAGCCACTCGGCCACGTCGTCGTCGGTCAGGAGTTCGTGAGAGAGCGTCGACAGCGCCGCCAGTTGCTTCGAGCGGCCGGGGGTCCCCTCGTCGGGCATCATCACTTCCTGGTCCCACTGGAGCACGCCGGCGGCGTCGCCGACGTAGTTCAGTTGCTCGACGTGAGCGATGAACTGGTCGTAGGTGTCGGGCGTCTCCGCCGCGTCAGGGTCGGCTTCGGTTGCCATGTCCCTACGTAACGAAGGCGCGCCTATAATCCCCATGCCGTGGGAAATATACGCAGCGGAACCGTCGGAAACGACCGACATGGAACGCCAGCGTGTCACGAGCGGAACGGTATGGGAGGACGAGGTCGGCTACTCGCGGGCGGTCCGGGTCGGCGATCGAATCGAAGTCTCGGGGACGACCGCGACCGACGAGGACGGTGACATCGTCGGTGTCGGCGACCCCTACGTTCAGACCAGACAGACGATCGAGAATATCGAGCACGCGCTCGAAGAAGCGGGCGCATCGCTTTCGGACGTGATCCGGACGCGCATGTTCGTCACCGATATCGACCACTACGACGCCGTCGGCCGCGCCCACAGCGAGGCGTTCGACGACGTACGGCCGGCGACGAGCATGTACGAGATCGAACGGCTCGTCGACCCCGAATTGCTCGTCGAAATCGAGGTCAGCGCCGTCGTCACCGAGTGATCTCGCCGAACCGTTCTGCAACGTCCCGATAGATCCGCCCACACCACTCAAGCACCGCGATCGACACCGACTCCGCGGCGGTGTGGGCCTCCCCAGATTCCGCGGCACCGACGACGACACACTCCGTGCCCGCACCCGCGAGGTTTCCGGCGTCGGTCGCGTGGGGCTTGACAACGTGTTCGGGGTCGCCGTCCTGTGCGTCCGTCGCGGCGTCGAGCACCAGATCGGCGAACGCCTCGTCCCCGCAGGCCATCGGCGGGAGGTCCTGCTCGACGGTCCACCCGACGCCGTCGATTTCCTCGACCCGTTCGAGTGGGGCGCGCTCGCCCGGCACCGTCCGCTCGTCGACGGTCACCTCGCAGGCGTCGGGGATCACGTTCCACGCGGTGCCGCCGTCGATTTCGGTGACGGCGATGCTGCCCCGGAGGTCGTGGCCGAGTACGGTCGCGGTCGGGAACGTCAGCCCGCGCACCACGTCGACGGCGTCGCTGGCCCGGTAGATCGCGTTCTCGCCGCTCTCGACCTCGCTGGCGTGGGCGGCGGTGCCGCTCGCTTCGAGCGTGCTGCCCCGCCGGCCCTTGTGGGCGACGGCCACGTCCGTGACGCCCTCACTAGAGTAGCCCGTCGACCCCTCGCCGACGACGGCATAGTCGGGCGCGAAGCCGTCCGCGACGGCCGCTTCCGAGCCCAGACAGCCCTCCTCCTCGGCGACGAACGAGACGAAGACGAGTTCGCAATCGAGGGCATCGGTGTCGACGGCCTCGAAGGCCAGCATCGCGGCGGCGACACAGCCTTTCATGTCGGCCGTCCCGCGGCCGTAAAGGCGGCCGCCACGCTCGTCGATCACGTATTCGCCGTCCGCGTCTACCTGCGAATCGTCCGGCGGGACCACGTCGTGGTGGCCCGCCAGCGCGAGCGACGGGTCGCCCGCGCCGTCGCGTGCGACCGCGGCGTCGTCCGCCGGATCGACGCCCGGCCCCTTCCGCGCGAAGACGTTGCCGTGTTCGTCCCGGACGACAGCGCTGTCGGTGTGCTCGCGGAGCCACGATTCGACGAAATCGCCCGCGGCGGTCTCGTCCTCGTGGCTGGGGATCGAGACGAGGTCACGGGTCAGGTCGGCGACGTGCATACCGGTAGCCGGAGTTGATCGCACAAAAACCCACGCCGACGAAACGCTGCTGTAGTCAAATAAACGATGGTCAATGACGCATCAAAGATACCGAAAGCCCTCGCCACGATACAGTCGGCCACCAGAGCGGTCGGGACCTAACTCCACAAGAGCCTTTGTGCGGATGGCCCAACAGGTAGGCAATGACGACCTCGTCGAGCCAGGCGACGGACGAGGGGACCCTGTTCGGTTCGGTCCCCCCGGTCCGCCTGTGGCTCAAGACGTTCGTGATCGGACTCTGTATGGGTTCTGCGGACGCCGTCCCCGGTGTTTCCGGCGGGACGATCGCACTGATCGCCGGCATCTACGAGCGCCTCATCGGAGCGATCACGGCGGTGACCCCCGAGCGGGGAATCGAGTTCCTGCGGGCGCTCACACCCGTCGACGGCGGGTTCTCCTTGCGCAAGGCCGTCGCCGTCCTCGAGGAGGTCGACGTGTGGTTTCTCCTGCCGCTGGTGGGTGGGATCGGCTTCGCAGTCGTCCTCGTGACCCGGATCGTCCACGTGGCCAACGAGGCGGCCCCGATCCTCCTCTACGGCGCGTTCTTCGGGCTGATCGCCGCCTCGGCGATCATCCTCCTGCGGGAACTGCGCATCGACACGGCGTTCCAGGCGGGGGCGGCGGTCGTCGGCTTCGTCGTCGCCTTCCTCCTGTCGGGCCACATCGAGTTTCTGGAGGGTGGCGGTCTGCTCGTCGTCTTCGTCGCCGGCGCAGTCGCGGTCAGCGCGATGATCCTCCCCGGAATCTCCGGGTCGCTCCTGCTGGTGGTGCTGGGCCAGTACACCCGGATGTCCGACACGCTCAGCTTCTTCATCGACGACCTGCTGGCGCTCGCGAGCGACGGGTCGCTCTCGGCAGTGATCGACACCGGCACCGTCGTCGTCACGTTCATGCTCGGCGGCCTCGTCGGCCTGTTCTCCATCTCGCGAGTGATCCGCCGGGCGCTCGACGCCAACCGACAGGCGACGTTCGCCTTCCTCGTGGCGCTCGTCGTCGGCGCGCTGCGGGCCCCGATCACCGAACTCACCGTCGAGCGCGGCGTCGTCTGGACGACCGGGCCGATCACGACCTTCGCCGTCGCCGCCGCCGTCGGCGGGGTCGTGGTCCTCCTGCTGGACTGGTACGCCGTCGACCTCGATCTGGATGCGGCGTGAAGGGATGTGGCACAGGCAGATTATAACGCGTATAACCGACAGTAGTTGGTGTTTTCCAGCCAGTATCAAAACGAATGTTTCGATACGGTCGTAAATATTAATATAATTGCATCCCACGGATCGTGTATGGACGATCGATTCACATATCGTGACATCCGCGTCATGAAGGCCCACTACTGCCGCGAGAACGACAACATCGTCGGGTTCTTCGGCGGGATCGACGAGGAAGAGCTTCGATCGTCCAGTTCCGAAGAGTAGCGCGGCGTCGGTTGGGCCCTCGCTACTCGCGTGTCGCTCCCTGCGGTCGCTCACGGGTCACTGCGTTCCCGTTCGCATTCGAGGCGCGGAGTGCCTCGCTTTCGCTCCCGCTCGCATGTTCGGAGATGCCTCCCTTCGGTCGGCATCTCCTAACTCACGGGTCGCTACCGCTCCCCGTTCCTATTCCTGGATATTCGTGCAAGCACGAATATCCTAACTCACGAACAACCGCCGATCAGCCCGTTCGTGGGCCGCCGAAGCCACGTCGATCAGCGGCGCAAAGGGCGTCATCGCGTCGAGCGACCGGTCGGCGCTGTCGTCGACCGCTTCGACCATCACCGGCCGCAGTTCGTCCAGCGCTCGCTGGACGTCGGACGAACCCAGCCGGAGGAGCCGCTGGGCGGCCCCGAGCAGCGCCGAGACGAACTCGTGGCAGGCCAGCAGGCACGCCTCCCGGACGTGGACGCCCTCGCGGCCCGCGACCGCTCCGAGGACGACCGGATAGTTCGCGTCGGCGTCGCCAGCCTCGACCGCCGCGGCGTACTCGTCCAGCAGATCGTCGGTGCGCAGGTCCCGCTGGAGGCGCAGGAGTCGCTCGCCAGTCCGCTGGGCGCTCTCGCGAAACTCCGCGGAGAGAGTCACCGCGGTCAGTCGACGGTCGGCGTCGAGAACGCCGTCGAGGTCGCCGTCTGTCCCGGCAGCGTGTGCGGCCCGCAGCGCCACCAGTTCGCCCGGTCCGAGTTGTCGGCGGAGATACGTCGCCAGCAGCGCCTGTAGGTCGTCGATGTCCTCGACCCGGTCGCTGGCGACGAACTGTTCGAGGCCGTAGGAGACGCTGTCGGTGCCCACCGGCAGGGCGGTATCGGCCAGCCGAAAGGCTGCGAGCGTCGCATCGTCGCTCACGACTGGCCCTCCGGGTCGATTTCGCGGACGCCGTGGCTGTGCCCGCTCGTGTGATCGTGGCTGTGCCCGCCGTCGCCGTGACTGTGAGCGTGTCCGCCAGCGCCGTGTGAGTGGTCGCCGTGGGCGTGGCCGTGCCCATCGTCACCGCCGTCGAACAGCGCCGGGGACACGTCGTCGGTGTCGACCGTCGCGCCGTCGGGGAGGTGGGGGCGGATTTCGTCTTCCATGCGCTCGCGCTTCTCTGCCAGCGGGAGGTAGGCACGCTCGCCCTCGACAGCGAGGTCCCAGTGGCGATTGCCGGCGGCATGGCCCAGTTCGAGTGCGGCCAGCGCCGTCGGGGTCGATCCCTCGACGCCGGCGAAGTCCACGACCAGCGCCTCGGTGGCCGCGAGCGAGACGAGGACGAGCGTGCCATCGGCGTCGAGTACGTCGCCGTCCCGGAGTTCTCGACTGACGACGATTCCGAGGTCGGTTCCGTCGGTGGCCGTCGTCCGCACTCGCGAGCGACGGCGCTCGGTGTCGTCAACAGTGACCGTCAGGTGGTCGCCGTCGTCGAGTCGGTCGGCGATCCCGGGGTCCTCGCGGTGGCCCAGATAGGTGTCTCCGACCAGCATCAGTTCTTGCGCACCTCCGGGGCGGGCACGTCCAGCAGCGTCCGGCGGCCCTCGTCCCAGGCGTCGTGGAGCGCGCTCGTCACGGGTTCGCTCTCCATCCCGAGCGCGCGGACGGCGACGCCCGCGCCGTTGGGCAGCGTCGTCGCGCCGGTCTCGGCGGCGGCGTCGGTGAGTCGCGCGTGGATCGCGTCCGCGAGGTCCGCGATCGCCTCGTCGTCCTCGTCGGGCGCGAGCACGAACAGCGTACCGTAGACCGCGAACTCGCCCAGCACCCCCGGCGCGGTCGGGTCGCCGTCGGCGGGCGCGAGGTGGGTCGCGTCGGTCGCGAGCAGTCGGCCATCGCCGTCCCGAACGTTGACCCGGGAGACGAACCGCTCGAAGTCGAAGTGTTCGCCCCGGGCGAGTCGTCCCGGTACCATCACGTCGCCGACGGCGGCGGTCGCGCCGGTGGCGAGGTCCACCGTGAGGTCCTGGCAAAAGCGGGCGTCGGGGTGGAGGATCGTCGGATCGGGGACGTAGTCGAGGTGCCCGCCCGCGTCGACGGTCAGGGACACGTCGCTGGCCCCGTAGTTGCACTCCATCGAGAGCACCTTGGTCGCGCTCTGGGTCGTGACGTGGGCGACGGCGTCGGGGCCCACGTCGATGTCGATGGTGTGGCGGTCGCCCTGTGCGATGCCGCCCGTCGGCGACTGAACGAACACCGTCGTCGCCGCGGGGTGGGGGTCGTGGTCGAGCGTGCCGCTGAGGTGGAACGGCACCCGAGCGAGGTCCCGGACGAGGTCGGTCGTCCCCCCGTCGTTGCGCCGGAAGGAGAGTTCGAGTTCCCCCTCCTTGCCCGGCGAACCGACGGCCGCCTGTGGGACGGCCTCGGCGGCGTACCCCTCGAAGGCGGGGTGGGGGGCTGACGGTGGGTCGGCTGTGTCGGTGTCGTCGTCGGCGCGGGACGGGTCCACAGCGCCGGGCACGTCGGCGGCCATCTACGCGAACAGCACCCCCTCGCTGACGTGTTCGAGCACCTCGTCGACGCCCTCCCCGTCCTTGCAGTTGGTGAAGACGTAGGGGCCGTCGCGGACCTCGCGGGCGTCGGCCTCCATCACCGCGAGGTTCGCGCCGACGTGTTCGGCGAGGTCGGTCTTGTTGACGACAAGCAGGTCGCACTCGACGATGCCCGGCCCGCGCTTGCGGGGGATGTCCTCGCCCTCCGCAACGGAGATGACGTACAGCGAGTAGTCGGCCAGTTCGGGGTTGAACGTCGCGGCGAGGTTGTCGCCGCCGCTCTCGACGAGGACGAGGTCCAGGTCGGGGTGTTCGTCGACGAACGCGTCGATCTGCGAGAGGTTCATCGAGGGGTCCTCGCGGATGCCCGTGTGCGGGCAGGCCCCGGTCTCGACGCCGGCCACGAGCTCCTCGGGGATCACGCCCGCGAAGCGCTCGCGCAGCACGTCGGCGTCCTCCTGTGTGAGGATGTCGTTGGCGATGACGCCCACGTCCAGCCCCCGCTCGACGAGTTTCGGGACGAGTTCCGTGACGAGCGAAGTCTTGCCCGAACCGACCGGGCCGCCGATGCCGACGGTCGCCACGTCGCGGTGTGTGAGGCTCATGCCTCACCCTCCTCGTCGTCGCTGCCGCCGTCCTCGACCGCCTCCGCCCCACCGACGCTGTCCGAGCGGATCGGATCGTGGACCGTCACCAGTTTCGTTCCGTCGGGGAAGGTCGGTTCGACCTGGATCATGTCGACCATCTCGGGGACGCCCTCCATCACGTCGTCGCGGCCCAGTAGCTGTGTGGCTTCGGCGCGAATCTCGGCCACGTCCCAGCCGTCTCTGGCGCGTTCGAAACACCAGTCGGAGATGTACGCGACCGTCTCGGGGTGGTTCAGCGCGACGCCGCGCTCCTTGCGGCGTCGGGCGAGTTCTGCTGCCTGAAAGACCGTGAGTCGTTCTTCTTCTTTGGGTGAGAGGTTCATGGTTGTCGTTCGTAGCGTGTTAGAGGATGTACCGCTGTCCGAGCGGCACTTCGTCCGCTGGCTCGCTCGTGGCCTGTTCGCCGTCGACCTCGACGACGAACGTCTCGGGGTCCACGTCCACGGACGGACAGTACGTGTTGCGCACGAAGTCGTCGGTCGAGAGGTCGCGGGTGTCCGAGATCGGTCGGACCTCCTTCTGGAGGTCGTACTCCTCGGCGAGACCGTTCTCGGCGGCCTGCGGGCTGACGAACTGGACGCTCGTCGCGTCGGCGGCCCGGCCCTTCGCGCCGTACTGGGGCCGTTGCTTGATCGGTTCGCAGGTCATCAGCGAGCCGTTGGCCTCGCCCATCGCCGACCAGGCCGGGAAGCCGCCCTTGATTACGACCGAGGGCTTGATGCCGAAGAAAGAGGGCTCCCACAGCACCACGTCGGCGAGTTTGCCGGCTTCGAGGCTCCCGACGTGGTCGTCGATGCCGGCGGCGATGGCGGGGTTGATCGTGTACTTCGCGAGGTAGCGCAGGATACGCTCGTTGTCGTGGTCGGCGTCGGGGCTGGTTGGGAGTGGCCCGCGCTCGCGCTTCATCTTGTCCGCGGTCTGCCACGTGCGCGCGATGAGTTCTCCCATCCGGCCCATCGCCTGCGAGTCCGTCGTCAGCATCGAGATCGCGCCCATGTCGTGGAGCACGTCCTCGGCGGCGATGGTCTCGGCCCTGACACGGGACTCGGCGAAAGCCACGTCCTCGGGCACGTCGGGGTTGAGGTGGTGACAGACCATCACCATGTCCAGGTGCTCCTCGAAGGTGTTGTCCGTGTAGGGCATCGACGGGTTCGTCGACGACGGGAGCATGTGGTCCTTGCCGACGAGTTCGATGATGTCCGGCGCGTGGCCGCCACCGGCACCTTCGACGTGGTAGGCGTGGATCGTCCGCCCGTCGATGGCGTCGAAGGTGTCCTCGGCGAAGCCCGACTCGTTGAGCGTGTCGGTGTGGATGGCGACCTGCACGCCCGTCTCGTCGGCCACGTCCAGACAGGTGTCGATGACCGCGGGCATCGCGCCCCAGTCCTCGTGGATCTTGAGCGCGACCGCGCCGCCCTCGACCTGTTCGCGGATCACCTCTGGCTCGTTCGAGGAGCCCTTGCCGTAGAAGCCGACGTTGACCGGCCACTCCTCGGCAGCCTTCATCATCAGTTCGAGGTTGCGCACGCCGCTGGTGATGATCCCGACCGTCGACGGGCCGACGCCCCCGCCCAGCATCGTCGTGATCCCGGAGGCGATGGCGTGTTCGGGCAACTGGGCGGAGTTGAAGTGGACGTGAATGTCCAGCCCACCCGGTGTCGCGATCATCCCCTCGGCGGAGATGACCTCGGTGTTGGCGCTGACGATGAGGTCTTCGTCGACACCGTCCATCGTGTCCGGGTTGCCGGCGTTGCCGACGCCCGCGATCTCGCCGTCTTTGATGCCGATGTCGGCCTTGACGACCCCGAGTTTCGGGTCGAGAATCACGAGGTTCGTCAGCACCCAGTCCAGCGCGCCTTGCTGGGCGGTGTAGCCGGGCTTGAGGCCCATCCCGTCGCGCAGGGTCTTGCCGCCGCCGAAGACCGCTTCGTCGCCCCGCGTGATCCGATCTTCCGTGACTTCGGCGACGAGGCTCGTGTCGCCCAGCCGGACGCGGTCGCCCTCGGTCGGGCCGTACAGCCCGGCGTACTCCTCGGGGCTGAGGTCCTTCATCGGTCGGCCCCCGAAAAGCCCTCGGCGGCAGCGCGTTCCAGCGCCGCGGCCTTCGTCTCCTCGTCGACCGGCCCGTCGGTCAACGCGTTCATGCCCGTGACGAGCTGGTCGCCACCGACTTCGACGAGGTCGACTTCCTTCCGGTCGCCCGGTTCGAACCGCTTGGCCGTCCCGGCCGGCACGTCCAGTCGCATCCCGAAGGCGTCGGCCCGCAGGAACTCGAGCGCCCGGTTGGCCTCGAAGAAGTGGAAGTGCGAGCCGACCTGAATCGGCCGGTCGCCGGTGTTGGCGACGGTGACGGTCGCCGTCTCGCGGCCCTCGTTGATCCGCACGTCGTCACCCCGGGCGGTCACTTCGCCGGGGACGAAGTCGTCGCTCACCGTTCGCACCCCGGGCTGGACGTTTCGACACGGAGTTTCGCCGCTGGTGGTCGAACGTCGTGCGAACGCGGTTCGGTTCGTACGTTTGCTTTCATCGACGGTCCATTACTTCGTTCGTTGTAAATCTGTTCGGGATGGTGGAAATACTACCAACTCGTGTCAGTGTTCGTGTTCGAATGGTCGATCAGAGCATGTACCGCTGGGCCAGTCCCAATTCCTCGCTCGGTTCGCAGGTGACGACCTCGCCGTCGACCCGGACCTCGAAGGTCTCTGGGTCGATCTCGATGTCGTCGGGGCAGTACGTGTTGTTCACCATGTCGGCCTTGCCGACGGTGCGAGCGCCCCGGACCGGGACCACGTCGGTGTCCAGATCGTAGCGCTCGCCGACACCGGCCTCGGCCGCGGCGGGGCTGACGAACGTCAGGGAGTTGGCCGTCTTGGCCGACCCCATCGCACCGGCTCGCGGGCGCTGTTTCATCGGCTCGCAGGTCATCAGCGAGCCGTTGGCCTCGCCCATCTCCGAGTACACCGGGAACCCACCTTTGAACGTCACGTCGGGCTTGATGCCGAAGAACGCGGGGTCCCACATCACGAAGTCGGCAAGCTTGCCGGGTTCGAGCGTGCCGACGTAGTCGTCGATGCCCGCCGAGATGGCGGGGTTGACGGTGTACTTCGCGACGTAGCGCTTGATGCGGTGGTTGTCCGCGCCCGACCCCTCGTCTTCCGGGAGCGGGCCGCGCTGTTGCTTCATCTTGTCTGCCGTCTGCCACGTCCGACAGATGAGTTCTGCCATCCGCCCCATCGCCTGGGAGTCGGTGGTCATCATCGAGATGGCCCCCTCGTCGTGGAGCACGTCCTCGGCGGCGATGGTCTCGGCCCGGATCCGAGATTCGGCGAAGGCCACGTCCTCGGGAACGTCCGGGTTGAGGTGGTGACAGACCATCACCATGTCCAGGTGCTCGTCGAAGGTGTTCTCGGTGTAAGGCATCGACGGGTTCGTCGAGGACGGCAGGACGTTCGGGTCGCCGACGGCGGCCATGATGTCCGGCGCGTGGCCCCCGCCCGCCCCCTCGATGTGGAACAGGTGGATCGTCCGGCCGTCGATGGCCTGCTGGGTGTTTTCGAGGAAGCCCGTCTCGTTGAGCGTGTCCGTGTGGATACAGACCTGTACGTCCTCCTCGTCGGCGACGGTGAGGGCGGTGTCGATCACCTCAGGGGAGGAGCCCCAGTCCTCGTGGAGTTTGAGGCTACACGCCCCCGCTTCCAGTTGCTCGCGCAGCGGGCCGGGTTCGGAGGCGTTGCCCTTCCCGTAGAAGCCGACGTTGACTGGCCACTCCTCGGCCGCCCGGAGGAAGGTCTCGATGTTCTGGGGGCCAGGCGTGCAGGTCGTCGCACCGCCGCCGTACCCCCCGCCCAGCATCGTCGTGATCCCCGCGGCCAGCGCGTGCTCGACCAACTGACCGGAGTTGAAGTGGACGTGGATGTCCAGCCCACCCGGCGTGACGATCTTCCCCTCGGCGGGGTAGGCGTCGGTGCCGGGACCGACGACCATGTCGACGCCGTCCATCGTATCGGGGTTGCCCGCCTTGCCGATCCCGGCGATCTCGCCGTCTTTGACGCCGATGTCCGCAGCGACGATCCCCAGTTTCGGGTCGACGATGGTCGCGTTCGTGATCACCCAGTCCAGCGCACCTTCCTCGTTGGTGACGCCGGGGGCCTGCCCCATCCCGTCGCGCAGGGTCTTCCCGCCGCCGAAGACTGCCTCGTCACCCGGTGTCCGCAGGTCTTTCTCGACTTCGAGGAACAGTTCCGTGTCGCCGAGGCGAAGCTGATCGCCCACCGTCGGACCGTACAGTTCCGCGTAGTCCTCGCGGTCGATCTCGCGGGTCATGCGCCGTCCTCCGGGTCTGTATCGTCGGTCTCGTCGCCGTCACTGACCGCGAAGCCCGCGGCCTCGGCTCGCTCGGTCGCCTCGCTGGCCCCGTCCTCGACGGAGCCGTTGGCCAGCCCGTTCATCCCCGAAACGCGCCGTTTCCCGCCGATCGCCACGAGTTCGACCGTCTTCGCATCACCGGGTTCGAACCGTACCGCCGTCCCCGCCGGGACGTTCAGCCGCATCCCGTAGGCCGCCTCGCGGTCGAATTCGAGCGCGGCGTTGACCTCGAAGAAGTGGAAGTGCGAGCCGATCTGGACCGGTCGGTCGCCGGTGTTTCGCACCGTCACGGTCTCGGTCTCTCGACCCTCGTTGAGTGTCACTGACCCCTCGCCAGCCCGGAGTTCGCCCGGCACGAGGTCGTCGCTCACGACGGTCGCCCTCCGAGAGTGGTCGCTCGTTTCGTTCTACCGACTGTAACTACCGCTTTGTGAACCATCTGGGCGAGGATTACGACCTATCGGATAAGTAGCTACCGTTGGGCGAAATATTACCGCAGACCGGAGCTGCTTGTGGATGACCGTCCAGCGAAACCCGGATCTGTGTCGGAAACGTTGTGAATCACGCGACGATCCGTCGGTCAGGTGGACGACTGCCGCGTCCCGACCCGGGAGAGCGCTACTGCGAACGCCGCCCCCACGGCGGGGAACGCCGCCAGCGCGAGGAAGGTCCCGTCGGTGCCGACCGCCGACAGCAGGACGCCGGCCAGCGCCGCACCGGCCGCGCCGACGCCGAAGTTGGCGAGGTAGGTGAAGCCATACGAGAGTCCGCGGTCGTCGGGGGGGCTGTACTCGGCGATGGTCGCCTGATAGAGGGGCTGGATCGCGAAGAGGAGGAAGCCCAGCACGGCACTGACCGCGAGCAGCGGGACGAGGCCGGCCTGTGCGGCCGGAACGAACAGGACCGCGACGACGACCAGCCCGGCGAAGACCGACAGGAGTCCCCGCGTGACGGGGACACGGTCGGTCAGCTTTCCGCCGACGTACTGGCCGCCGATGCCGACGGTCAGCAGGCCGACGTAGACGTAGGATGCCAGATCGAACTCCTCGGCCATCGCGCTGCCGGGCTCGAAGAGTTGCACGTAGTCGGTGATCGGCGGGAGGAAGTTCCCGAGCACGTCCGGCAGGAAGGTCAGGACGCCGCGATAGAAGATGCCGTTCATCAGCACGACGGCGATGGCCAGCGCGAAGCCGGCGGTAAAGAGCGCTCGCGAGTCAGTGAGGAAGCCCCCGAGACCGTCGTTCGCGGCGTCGTCGCCAGCACTGTCCTCGCCGCCGTCGGTACTGACCGCGGCCATCTCGTCGAACTCCGCGGTCACGGCGTACCCGACCGCCAGCACCGCGGGCACGACGAGCAGCCACGCGACCGTCTGCCAGTCGAAGGCGAGCAAGAGCAGCGCCGTCACGAGCGGGCCGAAGGCGATGCCGACGTTGCCGGCCATTCCGTGGTAGGCGAAGCCGGTGCCCCGTTCGTCGACGCCCGTCGAGAGCAGGGAGAGGCCGGCAGGATGGTAGACGCTGGCGGCGACGCCCCACAGCCCCAGCGCCAGCGCGATGGTCGGGACGCCCGGCGCGAACCCGAGCAGGAGGAAGGAGCCGCCCATCCCGAGCAGGCAGGCGACGACGAGCGTCTTCGCCCCGAGACGGTCCGCGAGAATCCCGCCCGGTAACGCGCCGATGCCGAACAGGGCGTAGCCGACGGCGACGACCGTGCCCAGCAGCGCCGTCGTCACGGAGAACTCCTGGAGCCAGATCACGACGAAGATGGGGATCGACAGCTCGTAGGTGTGGACCGTCGCGTGGGCCAGCATCGCGAACGCGACGATCGAGCGGTCGTTGTCGTTCATCAGTCGGTCCCGAAGGCCGCTCTCGCGCGTTCGATCCGTTCCTCGTCACGACCGCCGAATCGCTCGGCCGCCGTCCGGGCTGCCTCGATCCGGTCTGACGGTAAGAGACCGGTGAGAGCTTCTGGGTCGGTATCGGGGGCCTCAGTCATGCTACACACCGGGAGATACAGAGCCAAAAGCGTTTTCGACTACAGACTCAGAACCCCGCTGCGCTCCCGTCTTTCCGTGGCTCGGTCGCCGCCGAGAGCGTGCCGTCCGGTTCCCGGCGGGCGATCTGACCGCCGCCGAACTGCCGGGCCGGCAGGACGCCCACGTCGTGCTCTTTCCGCGAGAGCGCCGCGCCCATCTCGCCGGCGAGGCGTTCCTCCAGTGCGAGTCGGCCGTCCTCCATGTAGCGCCAGCGCGGCGCGTCGAAGGCCCGCTGGAGGGGCATGTCGTAGTCGATCAGATTCGACAGGACCTGCACGTGGCCCTGTGGCTGCATGTACCCGCCCATGACGCCGAAGGCGGCCCAGTCGTCCTCGTCGAGTTCGACCAGCCCCGGAATGAGCGTGTGGAAGGGCTTCTTGCCCGGTTCGAGCGTGTTCGGGTGGTCCGGGTCCAGCGAGAAGGAGGCCCCGCGGTTCTGGAGGACGATGCCGGTATCGGGGACGACGACGCCGCTGCCGAAGCCGTTGTACAGCGAGTTGATGAAGGAGACGACGTTGCCGGCCTCGTCGGCGACCGTGAGGAGAACGGTGTCGCTGTCCTCGTCGGGGAGGCCCGGACCCCCCACGGACACCTCGCCAGCCGTGGGGCCGACGGTCGATGCCCGCTCCTCGGCGTACTCCTTTGCGTGGAGGGCTGGCACGGACTCGAAGTCGGGGTCGGTGATGTAGTGGTGGCCGTCGTGGAACGCCCGCTTCATGGCCTCGGCGAAGTAGTGGACCCGCTCGGGCGTGTCGTAGCCGTAGTGGCCCGCGTCCAGTCGCTCGGCGACGTTCAGGGCTTCCAGCGCGATGAGTCCCTGATTGTTCGGCGGGAGTTCGTACACCGTCGCGCCGTTGTACGTCGTCGAGACGGGATCGACCACGTCGGGCGTGAAGCCGTCGAGGTCTTCGGCGGTCAGGAGGCCGCCCTCCGCTTGCACGGCGTCGCCGATCTGCTCGGCGATGGCTCCCTCGTAGAACGCCTCGGTGCCCTCCTTGGCGACGGTCTGGAAGGTCTCTCCCAGACCGGGGAGTGTGACGGTCTGGCCGACCTCGGGGGCCTCGCCGCCGGGCAGGTAGGCCTCGCGGCCGGCATCGCTGACGAACCGCTCGGCACACACGGCCCACGCGTCGGCGATGATCTCGCTGACCGGGTACCCCTCCGTCGCGTACTCGATGGCCGGGCCGAGCACCTCGTCGAAGCCGAGGCGGCCGTGTTCCTCGACGGTGTGCTCCCACCCTCTGGCCGCGCCCGGCACCGTGATCGCCAGCGGGCCGAAGTCTGGCATCTCGGCGTCCTCGTCGCCCAGTCGATCCCGGACGGCCTCGCGCGTTGCCGCTTGCGGTGCGCCCCCGCAACTTCTGAGCGCGCCCACTTCGTCGTCGGCGGTGCGGTACAGCGCGAAGGCGTCCCCGCCGATACCGGTGCTCATCGGCTCGACGACGTTCAGCGCCGCGGCGGTGGCGACGGCTGCGTCGAAGGCGTTCCCGCCATCGCGGAGGATGCGGACGCCCGCCTGCGCCGCGAGTGGCTGGCTGGTCGCGACGACGCCCCGATTCGCGTACACTGTGGATCGACGCGAGTCGAACCGGTCGAGGTCTGGCTCCATAGCAGGTGATCGGACGAGACGGGCAAAAGAGTTGGTTCGGCCCGTCCGATTAGTCCCTGTCGGCGTCGATCGGCGGGGTTCGGTGCCGAAACGTCTGGACCTCCACCGTTCGTCCGTCGGGATCCTCGGCGAAGAACTGGTAGATAGCGAAGTCGTCGTTGGCTTCGGGCGGACTTCGGGCCACGTCCGAGAGGCCGTCGTACAGCTCGTCGACGGCCCCCTCGTCGTCGAGGACGAGGGTGACGATCCCGTCTGTCTCCGTCTCGTCGGCGTCACAGAAGCCGACGAGGAGGGTGTCGTAGGAGAGGATCGTACAGCCGCCGTCCTGTTCGAGCCAGAGGTCGAAGCCGAGCCGATCGGTGTAAAACGAGACGACCGTGTCGCGCTGTGCGGTCCGGAAGAAGACGATCCCCGACATACCACCCCCGACGGCTGCCAGTCACCTGATACTGCCGGCTGTAGATCTGTGACCGATTTCGACACCCCGGGGTGGCGACTCCGTCGCGGAGTGACAGCCGGTAGTACGAGAACGTCGGCCGACGGTGACGCCGCATCAGCCGCCACGACAGCGTGCACTCACTCCCGTCGTAGCCGCTCGACCGCCTCCTCGACACCCACCGGGAGGTCCTCGAAGCCCGCCCGCTCGAACAGGTCGACGACGGTCGGCGGGGCGAGACCGGCGTCTCGAAGTCGGTCGGTGTCAGTCAGGATTTCACGGGTCGTCCCCCGAGCGCGGACCCGCCCGTCCCGGCCCAGCAGCACGACCCGATCGGCGACCGTCGGGACGAGGTCGGTGTCGGGCGTCGAGGTGACGACCGTCACGCCGTCGGCAGCGAGGTCGTCCAGCAGGTCGAGCAGTTCCGCCTCGTTGTCGCCGTCGACGTTCGACAGCGGTTCGTCCAGCAGGAGCACGTCGGGGTCGACCGAGAGGACGCTCGCGACGGCGGCCCGGCGCTGCTCGCCGCCGCTGAGGTGGAACGGCGGCCGATCCAGTAGGTGCGTCAGGCCGAACCGCTCGGCCAGTTCGGCGACGCGCTCGTCGGCCTCGGCCTGTGGAATGTCGATCTGTGACGGCCCGTACTCGATGTCCTCGCGGACGGTGGGGTTGAACAGGTACTCGCCGGGGTCCTGCGTGAGCACGCCGAGGCGGTCGCGGACGGCGTCGGCCGACCGGTCGCCGTCGAAGTAACGGACGGTGCCGTCGTCGGGATCGAGCAACCCACCGAGTAGGAGCAACAGCGTCGACTTACCCGCGCCGTTGGGGCCCAGCAGCGCGACGCGCTCCCCGGTCCGGATCGTCAGATCGACGCCGTCGACGACGGTCGCGCCGTCCCGATAGCGATAAGTCAGGCCGTCGGCGTCGAGGACCGGCGGGGCTCCGTCCGCGTCGTCGGCGGTCACGCGACGGTCACCCGGGCTGTGACGACGGCGACGACGGTGAGCGCGAAGGCGGCGTCAGCGATACCGAGCGACGCCGAGCGGTCGTAGGGGGTCATCCGGGTCCCGCCGCGAGCGCGAGCGGCCCGGCCGACACGCTCGCCCCGTTCGAGCGAGCGCAGCAGGAAGGTCCCGAGGAAAGAGCCCGTCGACCGCCAGGCGGCCCGCAGCGACTGGCGGCCGAACGTCCGGCTCCGGCGGGCGTGGGTCATCCGCTCCAGTTCCCGAAAGAAGACGAGCAGCGAGCGGTAGGTGATCGCCAGCAGCGTGATCGCGAGCGACGGGAGCCGGAGCCGTCGCAGCGCCGCCAGTAGATCGGAGAAGCGCGTCGTCAGGAGCAGGACCGACAGCAGCGCGACGCAGGTCCCGACGCGGACGACGAAGGCGGCGACGTAGTCCAGTCCGGGTTCGGTCACCGGGAGTGGACCGACGAGCGGCACGGCGGGCAGCGAGACGAGGGCGGGACCGGGCTGGAGGAACGCTTGGGGCGCGACGACGACCGTCGAGGCGGCGACGGGCAGCGTGACGCGCTTGGCGAGCGTCTGCAGGGGAAGCCGCGAAGTGACGGCAAAGGCCAGCGGGACGAGCGCCAGCCCGCAGAGCGTGGCGAGGTCGTCGGTCGCGACGGTAGCGACGAGGACCACGAGGGTTCCCAGCAGCTTCACGGCCGGGTCGACGGCCTGCAGGAAGCCGTCCCGTTCGGGCGTCCGGGTCGACAGCAGGAACGACTGGGCCTCGCCCGAAACTTCGGCGACGGTCCGGTCCAGTACGTCCATCACTCTGCGAGCAGCCGTGCCATCGCCAGCACGACGACGAGCGTGAGGGCGGTCCCGACGACACCGGAGACGAGCGTCCCGACGAACGGATCGAGGCTGGGGACGGTGTAGTCGGGCAGCAGACCGGCGTTGTAGGTCACTTCGTGGGCCGTCGCGCCAGTGTGTTCGGCGGCGTTCTCCAGGGGTTCGGCGTAGCCGACCTGCCCCGCCGCCCACGCGAACAGCGGCGAGAGGGCGACCATCGCCGCGACGGCACCCAGTCCGCGCCGGGCCCACTGGCTCTGCCAGGCGTCGCTCAGGCGGTCGGCACGCGAAGCGCTCATGCCGTCACCTCCAGATCGGGCGTCGACGGGAACAGGTCGGGCCGGGCGTCGGCGACGTAGCGGTAGACGACTGCGGTGATCCCACCCTCGATCAGACCGAGCACGAGGTGACCGACCCCCATGATCGACAGCGTCGTCAGGAGTTCGTAGGCGAACGCCTCCGAGATTCCGAGTTGGAGCCCCGCGGCGAGCGCGCCGGCGGTGATACCCAGCCAGCCGGCGGCGAAGGCCGCCGCGAACTCGTTGCGATCGGCCAGCAGCCGATAGACGCCGTAGCCGACGTACACCTCGACGACGGCCATGTTGAGGACGTTCGCGCCCAGCACGACGAGGCCGCCGTCGCCGAACACGAGCGCCTGCACCGTCACGACCGTCGCCACACAGAGCGCGCCGAGGTGGGGGCCGAGCAGGATCGCGGCGAAGGCCCCGCCGACGAAGTGCGCGCTCGTACCGCCCGGGATCGGCCAGTTGAGCATCTGGGCGGCGAACAGGCCGGCCGCGACGATACCGAGTACCGGTGCGCGGGCGTCAGTGAGTTCGCCGTCGGCGCGCCGTGCGGCCAAGGCGAGCGTTCCGATCGCCAGCAACGCGCAGACCGCGGCGACCCACAGATCCAGATAGCCGTCGCGGATGTGCATACCAACCGCTTCCGGCGAGCTCCAATAATACTTTTGCTTGGTACAGTATTATCCAGTCGGCGGTCGAGTCGCGCGCGAGGCGAGTGGAACAGTCTCATACCAGCGGCCGTCGTAGCCCGCGCCATGAGCGACGACCTGGACCGCATCAGTCTGACGCTGCCGCCGGAGATGACCACGCGACTGGACGATATCGTCGACGACTGGGAGTACGCCAGTCGATCGGAGGCGATCAGAGACGCGCTGCGGGACTTCTTCGGGGCCTACGAGTGGGAGACGGCCGACCGAGCGATCCACCACGGCACGGTGGTCGTCGTCCACGACCACCACGTCGACGGCATCGCCGACGAACTGCAGTCCATCCAACACGAGATGGCCGACGTGATCACCTCCGTCCAGCACATCCACCTCTCCCACGACACCTGCATGGAGACGCTGATCGTCGAGGGACCGGGGACGGCGATCACCGAACTGTCGAACCGACTGCGTGCGCTGGGTGGCGTCAATCAGGTCAAGGTCGTCGTCGTCGGCGAGTAGTCCCGGTTCACTACCCCGACGAGATATCCACCCCCTGGACAGAAACATTTCTATGATTTTCCACCCGAAAAGCACAAAGACGAACGAAGTTGCCCATTATATGGACGACCTAATACACCTACAAAGATACTTGGACATCTATAAGATACGATTGCAAACCCTTATTGGCAACCTCCAAAATCGAAGGGATGTCAACAGATGATCGACGAAATTGCGAATCCCAACGTCCAGAAGTTCTCGAACGAGACGAATGTCTCCGAATTCGCTTCAGATTCTGAAGTTGTAGGTGATGTAGCATGAGCCGCGACGGAATCAGCCGTCGTCGGTTCGTCACGGCCGGCGGTGCGGCACTGGTCGGCGGTCTCGCTGGCTGCTCACAGAGCAGCGGCGGCGACGGTGGCAGTGACGGCGGCAGCGACGGCGCGTCGACCGACACCACGAGTAGCGCCGAGACGGTCAAGATCGGCGTCCTCGAAGACCAGTCGGGGAACTTCGCGCTCGTGGGCGACCCCAAGTACAAGGCGTCGATGCTGGCCATCGAGGAGATCAACGCCAACGGCGGCATCGACGGCAAGCAGATCGAACCGGTCACGGCCGACCCGCAGTCGGACAACCAGCGGTACCAGGAACTGACCCGCGAGTACATCAACGACGAGCAGGTCGACGCACTGTGGGCGGGCTACTCCTCGGCGACCCGGGAGGCGATCCGCCCGATCATCAACCGGAACGAACAGCTGTACTTCTACACGACCCAGTACGAGGGCGGGGTCTGTGACTGGACGACGTTCGCGTGTGGCCCGACCGCGCGCCAGCAGCTCGGTTCCGTCCTGCCGTACCTCCGCGACGAGTTCGGGCCAGAGATCTACACGATCGCGGCGGACTACAACTTCGGGCAGCTGTCGGCCGACTGGGTGAAGGTGCTGGCCGACGAGAACGACGCCGAGGTCGTCGGCGAGGAGTTCATCCCGCTCTCGGAGTCGTCCTTCGGCTCGACGATCAGCCGCATTCAGGAGGCCGACCCCGACTTCGTGATGTCGATGCTCGTGGGCGCGAACCACACGGCCTTCTACGAGCAGAAGGCCTCCTCCGGGCTCGACGTGCCGATCGGCACCTCGACGGCGATGGCACAGGGCTACGAGCACCGCCGGATCGACCCGCCCGCGATGGCCAACATCTACGCCGGCGTCAACTACATGGAGGAGGTCCCGACGACGGGCAACACCAGCGACGGCGGCTTCGTCGACCGCTACTACGAGAAGTACCCCGACGCCCCCTACCTCAACGAGGAGGCCGAGACCAACTACTTCACGACCTACATGTACAAGCAGGCCGTCGAGCAGGCCGGCACGCTCGAACAGCCCGAAGTCATCGAGGCCCTCGAATCGGGCATCAGCCTGGGCACCGAACGCGCGCCGGAAGCGCCGGAAGGTGAGACGATCGAACTCGATCCGGAAACCCACCACGTCGACCACCACATGTGGGTCATGCGCGCCGACGAGGAACACAACGTCGAGGCGATCCAGAACGAGAAGATCCCCGAGCAGTTCCTCTCGAACACGGTCGGCTGTGACCTCACCGAGACGGACGAGCAGAAACAGTACACCCCGCGAGACTACTTCGAGGAGGCCCAGTAGGATGGTCGAGGGCCTGTTCGGACCGGGCGGAACCGAGCGACGGGAGCGCCCCGGGTCGGTTCGGAGCCGACCCCGCAGTGACTGCCACCCGGGACGATGAGACAGGCACTGTCCCAGGCCCGGTACGGCATCGCCGCCGTCGTGGCGGTCGTGGCGCTGTTCGCCGTCGGGATCGCCACCGATCCGAACCTGACGTTTCGGATCTACTACAGCATGTCGTTCATCGTGCTTGCAGCAATCGGACTCGCGATCATCTTCGGGATCATGGGCGTCATCAACCTCGCCCACGGGGAGTTCATCCTCGTGGGGGCCTATGCGACGACGCTGCTGGCCGTGCAGGTCGGCCTCCCGCTGCCGGTCGCGATGCTGGCCGGCGCGCTCGTGACGGCGGTCTTCGGCATCATCGTCGAGCGGGTCATCATCTCGGGGTTCGTCATCAACTGGATCAGCCAGCGAACGGTCGGCCGGGACATCATCAAACCGTTCTACGACCGTCTGGCGGACTCGATGGTCGCGACGTTCGGCCTGAGCCTGATCATGGTCCAGGGCGCACGCATCGTCTTCGGGAACTCTATCGACCAGATCGGCGTCCCCTTCGGCTCCACGTCCGGCTATCCCGACTACCGCATCGCGCTCGTCGGGATCACCGCGGGCGTGCTCGTGCTGGTGTACCTGCTCTTTACGCAGACGACGTTCGGCACCCGCGTCCGGGCGACGATGCAGGACGAGGAGACCGCCAAGGCGCTGGGAATCGACACCGAGCGCACGTATATGCTCACGTTCGCAATCGGCTCCGGGCTGGCCGGCTTCACCGGCGCGCTCTTTGCGCCACTACTGTCGATGCAGCCCTCGATCGGCGACCAGTTCCTCGTCGAGGCGTTCGTCGCCGTCGTCGTCGGCGGTGCCAGCGTCGTCGTCGGCACGTCGCTGTCGAGCCTGCTGCTCGGTCCGATCGACGCGCTGTTCTCCGACGAGTTCGGGGAGTTCGCCGGCCGGATCGCTCTGCTGGTGGCCGCGATGCTCGCGCTCCGGTTCCTGCCCGGCGGCATCACCGGTGTGGTCGACGACCTCCGCGACCGACTGGAGGGGGAGTCCTAGATGGCCGCCGACTCCTCGGCAGCCGACGGGACGGCCTCGCCCTCGCCGATCAGTCGCCTGCGCAACCGACTGGAAGGCCCCAACACCATCGGGAACTCCCGGCGGTTCTGGGTGGGCCTCGCTCTCGCCGTCGTCGCGCTGATCGCGTTCCCGATCGTCGGTGGCGGGACCGGGAATCAGTTCTCGCTGTTCCTCGTGCTGGGACTGCTCGGCCTCTCGCTGTCGCTCGTCTGGGGGTACGCCGGCATCCTCAGCTTCGGCCAGACCGTCTTCTTCGGCGTCGGTGCCTACACCTTCGGCGTCGTGTCGATCAACTTCCCGACGCCGGGGGGGATCACTGGGGGCGTGATCGCCGGCACGCTCGCGGGTGCCGTCGTCGCGGCGCTGCTCGGCTACTTCATGTTCTACGGCGGCGTTCGGGACGTGTACGTGACGATCATCACGCTCGTCTCGACGCTCGTGATGCTCACGTTCATGGCCCAGACCGCCGGCTCGGAGTGGACCATCGGCGAGGCCGCGCTGGGCGGGTTCAACGGGATGCCCGGGATGCCGCTGCTGAACCTCGGCATCGAGGGCATCTTCACGTTCCAGTTCGTGTTCAACGATCTGGCACTGTACCTGCCACTGGTCGGTCCCTTCGAGATCGACCCGTTCTACTACCTGTCGCTGACGCTCCTGCTGGCCGCGTACCTCGGCCTGCGAGTGCTCGTCAACATGGACTTCGGGCGCGTGCTGGTCGCGATCCGCGAGGACGAGGACCGAACCATGATGTTCGGCTACGACGTGAAGCGAGCGAAACTGATCGCGTTCACGCTCGGGGGCGGGCTGGCCGGACTTGCGGGCGTCCTCTATGCGGCCCGGAACGTCTACATCGACCCCTCGGTGTTCGAACTGTACTTCGCGACGCTGCCGGTCGTCTGGATCAGCGTCGGCGGACGAAAGAGCCTGCTCGGTGCGGTGGCCGCGACGATCAGCGTCGAGTACCTCCGTCTGAACATCGGCGGCGAGATGGCGCTGGTGGCGGTCGGTGCCCTACTCCTGCTGTCGATCCTGGTGCTGCCCGGCGGCGTCGTGCCGTGGATCGACGGCCGCGGACTCCCGTGGCTCAAACAGGACGCGATCCCGTGGCTCAGGGACGACTCGATCCCGTGGGTCAAGTCGAAAGTGGGTATCGCGCCCGAATCGGAGGCAACCGAATCATGAGTGAATCATCCAATCAGGAGTCGCTCGGACGGAACGTTCGCCAGACCGCCGCCGAGATGGCGACCGGCGATCGAACCGACACGCTGCTCCAGACCGACGAACTCGTCAAGACATTCGGCGGCTTCACCGCCACCGACTCGGTCGACTTCGCCATCGAGGAAGGGGAACTGCGCTGTCTGATCGGCCCCAACGGCGCTGGCAAGTCGACGCTGCTGAAACTGATCACCGGGACCCTCAAACCGACCGAGGGGAAGGTGTACTACGACGGCCACGACATCACCGATCTGGAACCCAACGAGCGCGTCGACCGCGGGATAAGCATGAAGTTTCAGGTCCCGTCGGTGTACGGCGACCTGACGGTGCGCGAGAACGCGCGCCTGCCGATCCAGCAGTTCGCTGACGGTGCGGAACGCCGGCGACTCGTCCAGGAGTCGATCGACGCGGCCGGGCTCTCGGGCGAGGAGGACGCCGAAGCCAGCACGCTCTCACACGGCCAGCAACAGCAACTGGAGATCAGCATGGCCGCCTCACTGGAACCGGACCTGCTCTTGCTCGACGAACCCGTCGCCGGCCTCTCCGTCGACGAACGCGCGAAGATCGCAGAGCGCATCACCCGCCTCAACGAGGAGGAGGGGATCGCGTTCATCGTCATCGAGCACGACACCGACTTCGTCGGCGAGATCGCCGACAAGGTGACCGTGCTCAACAAGGGCGACGTGTTCCGCGAGGGGTCGATCGAGGAGATCGAGTCCGATCCGGCGGTCAAGCGGATCTACCTCGGCGAGGACGACGGCACCGACGACAGTGGCGGCAATGGCGACGACGGAGGTGAGCCATGACGGTCCTCGAATTCGACGACGTGACGGTCGGCTACGACACCCCCGTGCTTCGGGGGATCGACCTCGCCGTCGAGCAAGGCGAGATCGTCGGCGTCGTCGGCAAGAACGGCGTCGGGAAGACGACGCTGATGAAGACCGCCATCGGCCTGCTCGAACCCATGTCGGGGACGATCACCTACGACGGCATCGACGTTACCGAACAGGCCCCCGACACCCGCGCAAACGGCGGTATCGGTTACATCCCGCAGGGTCGGGACATCTTCCCCGACCTGACCGTCGAGGAGAACCTCGAGATGGGCGAACACGTCAACAGCGGGAGCGACGAGACCCGCTACGAGGAGGTGTACGACCTCTTTCCCGTGCTGGAAGAACGCGCCGGGCAGGACGGCGGCACGCTCTCCGGTGGGCAACAGCAGATGCTCGCCATCGGCCGGGCGCTGGTTGGCGACCCCGATCTGCTCCTGCTGGACGAACCCAGCGAGGGGGTCCAGCCCTCGATCGTCGACCAGATCAGCCAGGACATGCGCCGCATCAACGACGAACTCGGGACGACGATCCTGTTCGTCGAGCAGAACCTCGGCGTCATCCGGGACATGGCCGACCGGTGCTACGCGATGGAACGCGGCGAGATCGTCGACGAGATCGGCGGCGCGGAGCTAGCCGACGAGGACGCCATCGCGAACTATCTGGCGGTCTAGGCGAACTCGTCGTCACTTCTCGCACCACGTGCCGCGAGGGACGCCCTTTTTAGGTCCTGTCCCGAAAGCCGGGTATGGATATTGTACCGGACACGAGCGTGGTCATCGACGGCCGCGTGTCCGAGCGGGTCGAAGCCGACGCCGACCCCGATTCTGCGGGGGAGGGCACGGGCTTTGCCGGCGCGACGGTGATCGTCCCCGAGGCGGTCGTGGGCGAACTGGAAGCACAGGCCAACGACGGCCGCGAGACCGGTTGGGAGGGACTGGAGGAACTCCAGCGCCTCGTCGACCTCTCCGAGGAGGGCACCATCGACGTGGAGTACGTCGGTCGCCGCCCCGACGCTATCGAGAAGCGCGAGGCCGGCGAGGGCCAGATCGATGCGTTGATTCGGGACGTGGCACAGGACCGCGAGGCGACGCTGGTGACCAGCGACGACGTGCAGGCCGAGGTCGCCCGCGCGAAGGGGCTCGACGTGGAGTACCTCGACCCCGTCGAGCGGACGGTCGACCGGCTGACCATCGAGAACTTCTTCGACGAGGGGACGATGAGCGTCCACCTGAAAGTGGGGGTCGAGCCGTTCGCGAAACGGGGCTCGATCGGCGACATGTCCTACCAGCCGATCCGTGACGACCCCGCGACCGAATCAGAGCTCCGGGACTACGCCGCCGACATCGAGGCCGCGCTCGCCAGCCCCGAGGGGTTCGTCGAGCTATCGGAGCCGGGCATGACGATCATCCAGTACCGGGACTACCGCATCGCCATCGCCCGGCCGCCGTTCTCGGACGCGCTGGAGATCACCGCCGTCCGGCCCATCGTCAAGACGACGATGGACGACTACGAGCACGCCGACGAACTCCGCGATCGCCTGACCGACCACCAGCGCGGCGTCCTCATTTCGGGGTCGCCCGGCGCGGGGAAGTCCACCTTCGCGCAGGCCGTCGGCGAGTTCCTCGTCGACGCCGACTACGCCGTCAAGACGATGGAGAAACCGCGGGACCTGCAGGTCGGATCGGAGATCACCCAGTACACGGAACTGGGCGGATCGATGGCCAAGACCGCCGACTCGCTGCTGATGGTCCGGCCCGATTACACCATCTACGACGAGGTGCGCAAGACCGACGACTTCGAGGTGTTCTCGGACATGCGACTGGCCGGCGTCGGGATGATCGGCGTCGTCCACGCGACGCGGGCCATCGACGCGCTCCAGCGTCTGATCGGCCGCGTCGAACTCGGCCTGATCCCCCAGATCGTCGACACCGTCATCTACATCGAGGCCGGCGAGGTCGAGACCGTCTACGACGTGACGACCGAGGTAAAGGTTCCCGAGGGCCTGACCGCGGAAGACCTCGCCCGACCGGTCATCCTGATCCGGGACTTCGAGACCGGCGAGCCAGCCTACGAGATCTACACCTTCAACCGACAGGTCGTCACGGTCCCGCTGGACGACGAGGACGGCGGTCCCGGGACGGACTCGGGCGTCGATCGCATCGCCAAACAGGAGATCGAACGAGAGATCCGCTCGATCGCCCACGGCCACGTCGAGGTCGAACTCAAGAGCCCCGACACCGCCGTCGTGTGGGTCGAAGAGAAAGACATCTCGCAGGTCATCGGCAAGGGCGGCGGCCGCATCACCGACGTGGAGAACCGACTGGGCATCGACATCGACGTGCGCACGCTCGCGGAGAAGCCCGAAAGCTCGTCGGCCAGTAGCTCCGCGGGCGGCGGCGCGAACGCTCCCGGACAGATCGTCACGCCCGAAATTACGTCCCGCCACGTCCAGATCCCCATGGAGGGCCACCAGGGCGACACCGTCGAGGTGCAGGCCGACGGCGAGTACCTCTTTACCGCGACCGTGTCGCGCGGGGGCGAGATTCAGGTCTCGCGTGGCTCTGCGATCGCCGAAGAACTCGAACAGGCCATCGACCGCGGGAAGGCGATTACCGTGGTGCCGTCGTAGGCTAGTAGCTCAGGTAGTTCTCGGTTTTCTTGGCCGGAATGAAGTCGACTCAATGATGCGGAGAACAGCCAAGAACTGAACGCCCTCTGCCCGCTCGACGGAATCTGTGCGGGATATTCTCGCTGCGCTCGAATAGAGCCCGCACAGATTTCGCGAGACGCGCCTCGCCCGTTCATTCCACCAGGATAGCACCGCCACAGCACCGCAGCCACACGCCTCCCCAACCGATTCACTCGCTGCGCTCGTTCATCCCTCGCACAATGCCGTCGCGGCACGGAGGCCGCGACAGCGTGCGCCACCGCCGTTTGCTCAGTAGTTCGGCTGTATTGACTGGCGAGCATCCGGCCGACCGAGCGGTCCGAAGGACCCGGAAGGTCGCCCGGTTCGCCGTCAGAGCAAGCACTGACGAGCAGTGCGTTCGCGGTGCTCACGCACAACACCGGACGCGACCAACGGGAGCGTCCGGCTTTTTTCGCCCACGTTTTTCGACAAGCGGTGCGCCTCCGGCGCACCCGCAGTCGAAAAAGGTGGGTGGACAAAAGGTCGGAATTTATGAGGATTCAGGATAGCTACCGAATATGCGTAGTCAGACACGGACGTTGCTCGATCAGGTCCCCCAGGGGCGACGGGACGAGATCGAGGAGCGCGTCGAGACGCTGCTTGCCGAGCTGAGTCTCGAGGAGAAGGTGGGGCAGCTCAATCAGTTGAACGCCGACTTCGCGACCGGGACCGCGGTCGGCGATATGGACATCGAACAGGGTGTCCTCGACGGGGACATCGGCTCGGTGCTGAATTTCGAGGATCTGGACGAAGCCCGAGAACTCCAGCGACTGGCCGTCGAGGAGTCCGATCACGGGATTCCGCTCGTCCTCGCGCTGGACGTGATCCACGGCCACCGGACGATCTTCCCGATCCCGCTCGGGGAAGCGGCGTCGTGGAACCCCGAGGCGGCCGAGCGGTCGGCCCGCGTCGCCGCCCGGGAAGCGGCGGCCGACGGGATCCACTGGACGTTCGCGCCGTCGGTCGACGTGAGCCGTGACGCGCGCTGGGGCCGCGTCATGGAGGCGGCGGGCGAGGACCCGTACCTCTCCAGTGAAATCTCGAAAGCCCGGGTGCAGGGCTTCCAGGGCGACGATCTGGCCGCCGACGACACGATTCTGGCGTGTGCGAAACACTACGTCGGCTACGGGGCCAGCGAGGCCGGGCGGGAGTACAACACCGTCGACATCTCCGAGACGAACCTCCGGGAGATTCACCTGCCGCCGTTCGAGGCCTGCCTCGACGCGGGCGTCGGGAGCGTGATGAACGCCTTCAACCTCTACAATCGCGTTCCGGCCAGCGCCAACGAGGAACTGGTCGACGAACTGCTGCGCGGGGAACTGGGCTTCGAGGATCTGGTCGTCTCCGACTGGGACTCCTTCGGCGAACTCGTCCCCCACGGCGTCGCCGGGGACCTGCGCGAGGTCGCCCGCCAGTGCATCGAAGCGGGGTCGGACGTGGACATGGTCAGTGGCGCGTACTCGACGGAACTGGTCGGACTCGTCGAGGACGGTGTCGTCGACGAAGCGCTGGTCGACCAGGCCGTTCGCCGCCTGCTCGTGTTCAAGGGCGCGCTCGGTCTGTTCGAGGACCCGTATCGCTACTTCGACGAGGATCGACAGGAACGACGGATTCTCAGCGACGAACACCGCGAGGCGGCCCGCGAGGTCGCTCGCGAATCGCAGGTCCTCCTGAAGAACGAGGGCGACGTGTTGCCGGTCGAGGACGGCCAGTCGGTCGCGCTCGTCGGCGCGCTGGCCGACAGCCAGACGGATATGCTGGGCGCGTGGCGGGCCGAGGGCAAGCCCGAGGACGTGACGACGCTGCGAACGACGCTCGAAGAGCGCCTCGGCGACCTGACCTACGCCGAAGGGTGTGACCGGGACGGCTCGGTCGGCGACGACCAGCGCGCCGAAGCGGTCGACGCGGTCGAAGCCGCGGACGTGGCCGTCGTCGCCGTCGGCGAGCGGTTCGGCCAGAGCGGCGAGGCCGCGAGTCGCGCCCACCTCGACCTGCCGGGCGAGCAGCGCGACCTGCTCGAAGCGCTCGTCGCGACGGACACGCCGGTCGCGGCGGTGCTGTTCAACGGCCGCCCGCTGGCCATCGACTGGGAAGCCGAGCACGTCCCGGCGATCCTCGAAGCGTGGTTCCCCGGCGTCGAGGCCGGGCCGGCCGTCGCCGACGTACTACTGGGCGACTACAACCCCTCGGGCCGCCTGCCGATGAGCTTCCCCATCACGGAGGGACAGGTGCCGATCTACTACAACCGACTCCGCACCGGCCGCCCGGCCGAGGAGCGTGACGTGGACCTGACCGAGCCACCGGCTCACGACGGCGAGAAGTACATGTCGCGGTACCTCGACATCCCCAACGCGCCGCTCTACAGCTTCGGTCACGGGGAGAGCTACACCGACTTTACCTACACCGACGTGTCCCTGAGCGCGGGCACCGTCGCCATGGACGACACCCTCTCGGTCGACGTGACCGTCGAGAACACGGGCGAGATGACCGGGACGGAAGTGGCGCAGGTGTACGTCAAGGACCTCGTCGCCAGTCGCGCCCGGCCGATCAAGGAACTGGCTGGCTTCGAGAACGTCGCCCTCGAACCCGGCGAGGCCGCGACCGTCACGTTCGAACTGACGAGCGCGGACCTCGAATTCTGGACCGCCGACGAGGAGTACGCCGCCGAACCCGGCGAGTTCGAGGTCATGGTCGGCCACGCCGCCGACAACATCGTAGCGACCGAGTCCTTCGAACTGGTCGAGTAGAACGACCGCTTTTCCAGCGAACTCGCTGCATTCCAAACGTATAAGTCGGTCTCTGACACACTCTGTTGTAATTCGTATGCGCGCCGTGCTGTAATCGGGCCTGATACTCGCAGGCCCACGGTCGGTTGCCTCGGCCGACAGCAGTTGCCTTCTGGCACCGACGCTCGTCAGTGACGGTTCGAGCGTTTCGTTCGATCCTGCGAGACGACGACGTTCTGAGCGTACCGCTCGCCGATCGAAGCCGCAATCGAACCCACAGTAGCCGTAATGATCAGACTACGAGACAGTGACGCCACGAATCGACATCGCTCGTTCGAAGACGAGCGAGCAAACAGCGAAGTAGACGGGGGAGGCCCAGTGGAGAAGTCGGAATGACAGCGAACTCGGACGATCGGGCGAACCGATTCACCGAGGGGGCCGTCGTGTGGCCGCTGCTCGCGCTCGCTGGCCCCCTCACCGTGACACAGTTGCTACAGGTCGCGTACAACCTCACCGATACGTTCTGGGTCGGGCGGCTCGGGGCCGACCCCGTCACGGCCCTGTCGTTTTCGTGGCCGCTGATCGCCCTGCTCATCAGCCTGAACGGGGGGCTGACGAACGCCGGGACGATCCTCGTCTCCCAGCACGTCGGCGCGGGCAACGACGACCGTGTCGACCACGTCGCCGGGCAGACCATCGCGTTCGTCGGGCTGATCTCGGTCGTCGTCTCGGCACTGGGTGCGCTCTTCGCGCCGCAGTTGCTCGGAGCCATCGGTACCACGCCGGGCACGGCGGTCCACGACCTCGCGGTCACCTACACGCGGATCGTCGTCCTCGGGAACCTCTTCACGTTCTCGTTCTACGTCTTCATGGCGCTGCTTCGGGGGTGGGGTGACACGAAGACGCCGATGTACCTGATGGTCCTGAGTGTCGGCCTCAACATCGTCCTCGACCCGTTCCTAATCCTCGGCTTCGCCGGCAATCCGCTGTTCGAGTGGATCGGAGCCAGTGGACTTCAGGAATCGCTGTTCGCGCTCACCGGCTTCGCAGGATTCGGTGTCGCAGGCGCTGCGGTCGCGACGGTCGCCTCGCGGGCCATCGCTGCCGTCATCGGCCTCTGGCTACTGTTCGGCGGTCGCGTCGGACTGTCCCTGGCACTCTCGGACCTGCGGTTGAAGGCCGAGACGGTCTCGAAGATCGTTCGAATCGGCGTGCCCGGCGCGATCGACCAGAGTACGCAGTCGATCGCCGCGATCGTCATGACCGCGCTCGTCGCCACCGTCAGCGCCGACGCCGTCGCCGCCTACGGCATCGGCAACCGGTTCATGTCGCTCGTCTGGCTGCCCACGGTGGCGATGGGAATGGCCGTCGAGACCGTCGTCGGCCAGAACCTCGGGGGCGGGCACCGCGACCGCGCTCGCCAGACGGTCTACGTCGCCATCGTGATACTCGCGTCGGCGTTTCTCGTCGTCGGAGCGCTGACGGTCTGGTACGCCCGCCCCATCGTCTCGCTGTTCGTCACCGGCCCGGCGGCTGCTCCGATCGTCGACCACGGCGCGACCTTCCTCCGAATCGTCGCGCCGACGTGGGCGATCATGGCCGTCTATCACATGATGAACGGTGCTTTCTACGGTGCCGGCTCGACCCGGCTGGCGATGGGGGTCGGCGTGACGGCGCTGTGGGGCGTGCGTGCCGTGGCTGCCGTCGTCCTCGTGCTGGTAGTGACCGCCGGTGCCAGCGGTGCGTGGTACGCCATCGCACTCTCGAACGTCACCGCCGCCGTCGTCGGAACCGTCGTTTTCGTCCGTGGCCGGTGGCTACAGGGCGTGATCGAGAGCGACGAGCGAGACGGCGACGGACACGGATCGTAGTGCGCTTCGGGGGCGGTCCCGACCGCTATCGGAACTGCACGCCCAGGTCGTGCATCTTCTCGTTGTGTCGCGCGACGTTGATCAACAGCGGCGTCACCGCCTCCACTTCGGCGGCGTTGGCAAGCGGGCCGCCGTCGAGCGCTCGCAGTCCCTCGATCGCTTCGGCCAGTTCCATCACGGTGTCCTTGGCGTCGCGGTCGTCGCCGACGACGACGGTGTCCCAGTCCAGCTCGGCGTCCAGATTCGCCAGCCGACCGGCCGCGAGGTTGTGGAACGCGCCGACGACCTCGACAGCCTCGGGGGCGGCGTTTGCTGCCAGTTTCGTCACGCTGCCTACGCCGGGGCGGTTGTAGTGGAAGCCGTCCTCGTCGCGCTTCATCCCGACCGCGGGCGAGACCAGCACGTCGTCAGGTTCGAGTACGTCGGCGATACTCTCGACCGTGTCGGTGAGGTGGTACGCCGGGACCGCGGCGATGATCACGTCGGCGCGCTCTGCCGCCGCGACGTTTCCGAGGCCCTCGATTGTCACCTCGCGCCCACGACTGTCCAGTTCCGTCACGTACTCCTCGGCTTTCGTCTCCGCGCGGTCGGGGTCCCGAGAGCCGACGATCACGTCGTGGGGTGAGTCATTGGCCCACCGCAGTGCCAGTCCCTCGCCGATGTCTCCGGTGCCGCCGAGCAGGGCGATATCCATACCTGACGGGTGGGACGAACGCCGAATAAGTGTTGTCACAACGCGGCTACTTGCCGGCGGTCCGCCGGCAAATCACGACGATCCTCCGCATCAGTCCCCCCGCAGGACCATCAAGTACGCGAGGACGAGCGAGAACACGAGCCACTGCACAGCGACGAACGCCCGCGCGGCCGGATCAGGTGGCACGATCACGGCTCCGAGCGCGAGGCCAAACGCGGCGAGGACGCCCGAGAGGCCGACGAACCAGAGGAGTTGTACGCGGTCCATCACCAGAGGGTTCGGTCCCCTACTCAAAAAGCGCGGAGCCTAACGACCCGACGGATCGGTCATCGCGGTTCGAGGATATCTGAGAGGTCGTTGACGCTATCGACGACCGCCGAGGCCCCGACTTCGCTGAACTTCCGGCGACCGTCCTCGCCAGTCAGCCCGCCGGTCAGGACGCCGATCCCGTAGTAGACTCGCTCGTCGTCTTCCGCGTCGGCGTTGACCGCCGTCTTCACGTCGTCGAGCGTGTCGCCGGCGAAGGCGACCCGCTCGGCCCCGAACTGCTCGGCCAGCGTCACCAGCGCGTGGGGATGTGGCTTCCCTTGCTCCCAGTCGTCCATCGTGAAGCGGTCCGCGTCGGGCACGTCTAGCCCCGCACGGTCCATCGCAATGTCGGCCTCGGCGGCTGGTCGGCCGGTGACGACGCCCACGTCGTAGTCGGCATCGAGCGCCGCCAGCGTCTCCTCGCTGACGATGACCGGCTCGTCGTGGATGAACCCCTCCGTGGCGATGCGGGGTTCCCGCCCTTCGATCTCGCGGTACAAGTCCGCGCCGAGATACAGCATCTGGAACACGTCCCGTAGCTGGTCGGTATCCCACGCCTCGAACACGTCTTCGCACTGGTTCAGAGTGAGTTCGTCCCGGACGACGGCCTCAGCGGCGTCCAGCCCGCCGCCGCGTTCGGCGATCCGGTCGGTGAATTCCGCGATCGAGAGCCCCAGTCCCTCGGCGCTTGCGAGCACGTACAGCGCCGCCGCGTGGGTGAGTTCCCAGTCGTTGTTGAACCCGCCGGCGTCCTTGAACGGCTGGATGTCGCCCTTCTCGATCGTCTCCCCGTACAACCGCTCGATGGACTCGACGATGGCGCGCCGATAGGAGTCCCCTACGTCGACGACCACGCCGTCGATGTCCAGCACGACCGCGTCGACTTGCATATCGCCGGCAACGAGGCGAGCAGTCATTTCACTTGTCTTTCGTCCGCCCCGGCCCGTCCTCGCGGACTCGATACAGCGTCTCGCCGCCGGGCAGTTGCTCGCGCTCGACCGGAACCGTGGGGTGGTCGCCGCCCAGTGTCGTGAAGTAACAGACAGCACCAGCGTCGGCGGCGACCACCCGAAGCGGTCGGTGGAGTTCCGGCGGACAGTTGAGTGCGTAGACGGCGGCCGCATCAGCGTAGACTGCCGGGGCGGGCGCGGTCACGTCGTCGCGGACGAAGTCGACCCCAGTAGGGACCTCGCGCTCGACGACATCGGTCGCGGTCACGTCGACGCCCCGCTCGGCGAGACCGGCGGCGACTCCGGGACGGCGACCGATCCCGACCTCGACGACGCGGTCGAAAGCTGACAGTCGGTCGGCGAGAGCGCGACGAGGGTCGTCCACGGCGGGATGTTTATGTCACATCGAACCATATGGCTTCGCATGCACGTCGACGTCGTGCCGGTCGGCGACGTTTCGGCGCGGGTCAAGCGCGAGGCCTCGGACGGATTGCGCACCGTCTACGACTGTGAGGTCTCGATGCACGAACCCCAGCCGATCCCCTCCGGCGCATACGACGCCAACCGCGACCAGTACCGGGCCGAGGAGTTCATCGACCTGGCCCAGCGCGTTGGCTCTGGCGAGAAGAACATCGCGATCACGCCACAGGATCTGTACTACCGGCGACGCAACTACGTCTTCGGGCTGGCCTATCTCAGCGGCAGCGGCAGCGTCATCTCGACACACCGGCTTCAGACCTCCTCGGACGGTGGCTTCTCGAACCGCTCGGCGGGCGACATCTTCGGCGACCGCGTCCGCAAGGAGGTCGTCCACGAGATCGGTCACACCCTCGGGCTAGAGCACTGCGACAACGAACGCTGCGTGATGAACTTCTCGCCGACGGTGCGAGAGGTCGACGTGAAAGAGCAGTCGCTGTGTGGCACCTGCGCGACGCAGGTGACCTGAGCGGCGGCGACCGACGACGTTCCAGTTCTCCCGAACGCGCGTCTCGACAGCGCTGTGGCTCGTTCTACACGAGGATTCGGACCGACCCAACTCAGTTAGGCACAATCGTTATTATCCATGTTAACTAATAACATGGTGTATGAGTAAAACCCAAAACTCGGCGCGCGTCGACGAACTCTCAGACATCTTCGTGTCGGTCACCGGTGGCGACTCGGTGACCGAATCACAGGACGAGCAGGCCCAGCAGAGCGACCGTGAAGTGCCGGAAGGCGGTGGGCGGGTCGAAATCGACGACGGCCTGGACGACGCCGTCGACGGCGCCGAGATGGGCGGGCCCGATCCGGTGTCCTAGCTACGCGTCTCTCGATCGAACTGGAAAACCGATTCTGGACGTGTGACGACGAGGATCACTGACCGGGCGCGTAGTAGTACTCGCCCTCGCGCTTTTGCTTGCGGTCCAGCTGTGACCCCGGTTTGTTGATGCGGGGGCGGGAGGTGCGTTCGTCCCGGCGGAAGGTCACGTCGAGGTTTTCGAGGAACTCGTTCATCCCGTCACGCATCCCGACTGGCGGGCTGGCGTGGCCGTGCTGGGCCGGTTCGCCGTCGAAGACGAGCAGGCGATCCGAGAGGAGGTCGATCATGTAGATGTCGTGGTCGATGACCATGGCCGTCGCGTCGTGGTTCTCGGCGTAGCGGCGGATGGCGCTGGTGGCCATCACCCGCTGTTCCACGTCGAGGTGGGCCGACGGTTCGTCCAGCAGGTACAGATCGGCGTCCTTCGACAGGCAGGCCGCGATGGCGACGCGCTGGCGCTCCCCGCCAGAGAGGTCGGTGAGTTGCTGCTCCATCACCCGGTCCAGCTGGAGGGGCTGGGCGATCTCGGTCGACCAGTACGACGACCCGAAGTCGTCCGTAATCGAGGAGAGGAAGGCGTCGACCCGCATCGGCTGGTCGATCTCGATGTACTGGGGCTTGTAGGCGATGTCGAGGTCGGCATCGACCACTCCCTCGTCCGGTTCGAGCCGTCCCGCGAGTAGTTTCGCGAACGTCGACTTCCCGATCCCGTTGGGGCCGACCACACCGAGGACTTCGCTCTCGCGGATCTGTCCGCCCTCGACTTCGAGTGCGAACTCGCCATCGCCGTAGGACTTCACGAGGTCGGGGTACTCGACGACCACGTCGCCGGTCGAGATCGACCGGGGCGCGTGCTCCTCGAACTCGATTTCCTGCTGGCGGAATCGCATATTCTCGTTCTCGAGGTAGCCCGAGAGGTACTCGTTGATGCCGTTCTTGGTGGATTTGGGGCTGGTGATGATCCCGTAGGCCCCGGGCTCACCGTAGGCGACGTGCAGGGCGTCGGCCAGCAGGTCGAGGATCGCGAGGTCGTGTTCGACGACGAGCATCGACCGGTCCTCGTCCTCGGCCAGTTCCTGGATCAGCTGTGCGGCGGTCATGCGCTGGCCGATGTCGAGGTAGGGCGTGATCTCGTCGAGGAAGTAGAAGTCCGCGTCGCGGGCCAGCGTCGCCACGAGTGCGACTCGCTGGAGTTCACCGCCCGAGAGGTCGTCGATGTGGTTGTCGACGACGGGGGCGATGCCGGTGCGTTCGATGAGTTCGTCCAGCGCGCCCCGTTCGTCCGTCTGTTCGAGGAGTGTTCGGGCCGGGCCGTCGAACTGGTCGGGGATCTGGTCGACGTACTGGGGCTTGCGGGCGACGGTCACATCGCCATCGCGGAGGTCTTCGAGGTAGTCCTGGAGTTCGGTGCCGCGGTACTCGTCGATGACGGCCTCCCAGGCCGGTTCCGTGTCGAAGCGCCCGAGGTTGGGTGTCATCTCGTCAGCGAGGATGTGGACGGCCGTGGTCTTCCCGATCCCGTTGGGACCGAGAATCCCGGTTACGCGCCCTTCCTGCGGTGCGGGCAGGCCGTAGAGCGCGAAGGAGTTCTCGCCGTAGCGGTGGACCGGTTCGTCGTTGAGTTCCTGGGGGAGGTTGATGATCTCGATAGCGTCGAACGGACACTTCTCGACGCAGATCCCGCAGGTCTCGCCCAGGCAGATCTCCTCGGAGATCCACACCTGATCGTCGCTGCCGGCGTACTCCTCGCCCTCGTCGTAGGCGTCGCCCCGTTTGACGATACACTCCTTGCCCGTCCGGTTGGGCGGGCAGAAGTTCATACACTCGTAGTTACAGCGGTCGGGCTGACACCGATCGAGGTCGACGACTGCGATGCTATCGTCGGCCATGGTTAGATCGCCGCCGTCGTCAGGAGAATGCCCCACGAGACGAACCACAGGGAGAACGTCATGAACGCGACGAAGAGGTAGTCCTTCGTGGAGAAGTCGTCGATGTCGACGCCCAGTACCTTCAGGATCGGGAACTGGACGACGATCGCTGCGACGAGGATGGGGATCGCGAGCTGATCGGTCGCACCAGCCGTTATCTCGTTGGCCGCGACGCCGGCACCGATCCCCGCGAGTGCCGATATCGTCGTGACGGTGAGTCCGCGCATATGCGAACTCATACCCTCGGCCGTGTCCGTTGCCATATCGTCTGGTCCGCCGTCCGGCACCAAAAGCCGCCCGGTTCGGACACGGCACTCGCGACCCCGTCGACGGCGGCGAGCGGCCCGCTGCTCGACGGAACTCCTCAATCTTTATGGAGCCTGCGCCACTCGACACAGGTGATGACCGAAACCGACGGGGAGGCCATCGCGGACCTTCCACCGAGCGCGAAGCTCGTGTACAAGGTTCTGGAGTACGACGGTCCCCTGACCCAGAAGGGGATCGTCGAGGAGTCGATGCTCTCGGCGCGGACCGTCCGCTACGCACTCGAACGGCTCGACGAGGTGGGTGTAATCGAAGAAGACGTCTACTTCGCCGACGCGCGACAGAACCTCTACGAGATCACCGAATCCGGCGCGGAACAGGCCGACGCAGCCGTCTCTGACTAACTCTACTGTTCTTTGGCAGTCGCTACGAGGAGTGGTTGTCGGAAACGTGAGAGTAGAGCCCTAGGCGCTCGCCTGCTGGAGCGCGTCTTCGAGGTCTTCGCGCTGGGTGACGCCGACGAACCGCTCGACGATGCCGTCGTCGTTCTCGACGATCAGCGTCGGCAGCGAACGGACCTGATACTCGTTGGCCACGTCCTGTTCCTCGTCGACGTTGACCTTCTCGAAGCTCACGTCACCCCAGTCGGCCTCGAGTTCTTCGAGGATCGGGTCCTGGGTCTTGCACGGGCCACACCAGTCGGCGTAGAAGTCCTTGAGCGTAACTGTCATCGGTACTCTTGGGAAGGTAACTGGCCGGGCCAGATAAGGATTTTCACCACGGGCGCGCCGCACGGACAACCGGCCGCGAAGGGAAAGGCTTACTCCGGACGCCCGACCACGTGGAAACATGAGCAGCAGCGACAGCGGCGGACTGATGTCCAGTGCCGGCCTCGTCCGGTACTTCGACGCGGAAGACCAGAACACGACCCGGCTCGACCCGCGGTCGGTCGTCGCATTCGGTGTCCTCTTTGGCATCCTCATCCTGACGATGAACGCCCTGTTGTCGATGGGCGCGCTCTGAGAGCGCGACCACGCCATCTCGGTCGAGACCCGCGTCCTTTTCATCGGTCCCTCGCCAACGACCGCTATGCACTTCAGCCAGCGCGAGCAGCAGGCCTTGCGCGAGGCCGGCCTCTCGACCGACGAGATCGCCACGGCCTCTGACGCAGTCGTGGCGGCCACCGAGGAGTCCGCCGCCGACCTCGAATCGTTCTTCGCCGACGCCGTGACGATCTACTCGAACATGGAGATGGCCCACAGCGCCAGCGACGTACAGGAACACACCCTCGACTATCTGGATCTCTTTACCCACGCCGACGACATCCGCGGCTACCTCCGCTTTGACTCGTGGGGCGTCCCGGTCGAGGGCGGCCGCGTCCTCGGTGACGACGTGGTCGAACTGACGCTCGGGCCGACCGTCGACGGGCGCGTGCGCTTCGCCCACGATCCCGACGCACTATGACGGTCCGAATCCGTGGCATCTACACGACGGCGCTGACCGAGCTATTCCGCGAGGATCGGGGCGTCGTCCAGCCCTCGCCGCCGATCGTCGAGCGGTTCGACGACGACCTGCCCCACGACCCGGCAGCGGTGACCGTCGAGACGACCGACGACCGCCAGGGGGTCCGTGTGACGGGTGAACCCGACGCCGTCGAGTCCGTCATCGACCGCCTCGCCTCGATATCGCGGGACACCCTCGTCTGGGCCGACCCGACACCGCGCGGCGCGATCTACGCCGGCGAGGTGGCCGAGACGATCGGCGGCGGTGCCATCGTCGACCTCGGTGACGGCGAGGGCTACCTTCCATACTCGAAGACCGACGACCGGATCGACGAGGGGGATCGACTGCGCGTGCAGATCGACGACCCGGCCCCGCCGTGGGACGACGACCGACCGGTGCTGAATACGTCGATCCGCGTCCACGGCACGCTCCTGACGCTGGTGCGGGGCGGCAGCGCGGACCACAACGGCCCCGAACTGGCCGACATCCTCCCAGCAGACCCTCGCGAGGGGTGGGGGAGTTCGTGGGGTCGATTCAGCGACGACGCCGGCCTCGACGCGCTGGGCGACGCCCTCGACCGAGCCAACGACCGCGCCGAGACCGTCGACACGGCGCTGTCGGACGCACCGATCCCGACTGAGGTCGCACCGCAACGCACCGTTGCCCCCGAGTCGACGGCGTGGGTCTGGTTCGGCCGCGAAGGCCGGTTCGAGCTGGACGACGTGCGCGACGAGGTGACCCGGACGATGCCGGGCCACCACCGGATCAAGGCCGGGTCGCGGTCGGCGTCGGCGGGTGTCGACCTCGCCGAAGCCGTCGCCGAGGGCTTTCAGACCGGCGAGCAGGACTTCCCGTTCACCACAGTGACGGCCCAGTTCGGCCCGCAGGCCGGCGACACCGTCCGCCTCGACCACGGCAAGCCGAACGGCGACTGCTACACGCTGGGCGACGCGAGCGTCGAGTCGGTCGATGCGGACGGCACCGTCACCGTCGAGCGGGAGATGTCACCCGGCGGCACCTACGACGCGCTGGGCGTCGACCGGCAGGCCGGCGACGTGGCGACGACGAAGGTCAAGGAAGGGCGGTGGTGGTACCCGACCGTCTACGAGGGCACCGACGGCACCCGCCGGGGCACCTACGTCAACGTCTGTACGCCGGTCGAGGTGTTCCCCGACGCCGTCCGCTACGTCGACCTCCACGTCGATGTCGTCAAACACGCCGACGGTCGGGTCGAACGGGTCGACGACGACGAACTCGACGACGCCGTCGCTGCTGACCACGTCTCCGAAGAACTGGCAGAGAAGGCCCGCAGCGTCGCGAAGGCCGTCGAGCACGGGCTGAAGTAGTCACTCCGAGCGGTGACGCCGCCGTCGGAGCCACGCACCGACACCGAGTCCGAGCAGGCCCGCACCGAGGCCAGCACCCGCGCCGGTCCCGCTGGTGGGAGTCTGTTCCTGTCCGGTCGTCGTCGAGCCGTCGCCGTCGGTCGCCGTTGGGGAAGACGACGGTTCGGTCGACGGAGTCGATCCCGACGGATCGGGAAAGGCGAACAGCCCGGATTCAAGCGACGAGTCCTCGGGATCGGTGTTGCTGCCGAACGCGCCGATGCTGGCCCCGAGGAAGTACTCGCCCGGCGCGGCTAACTGGGCGGTCCAGAACTTCCCGCGGTCGGCCTCGCGCCAGCGGAACAGTTCGCTCGGATCGGTTGGATCACGCAGGTCGTGGACGGTCACACCGCCCTGGTACCACGAAGCGTAGCACCGATCGCTGGTCAGTTCGAAGTTGTGGCTCGTCGTCCAGACGCCCCCGCGGGTCGGGTCCGGCGTCGCTGGCGGGGTGATCTCGCCCAGCAACTCGGGCGCGCTGGGATCGGACACGTCGTAGAACTCGATGCCGCCGGGGCCGCCCGGCGGGCGCTGGTCGACCGCCCACGACTCGGTGCCCACGCCCAGCAGGTCACCGCTCTCGTCGACGGTGACGAAGTGATCGTTGCCCGGCGGTTCGGTGGCCTCGCGGCGCGTGTCCTCGACGGCGAGCAGTTCCTCGACCGGTCGCCCACGGATACGCGAGACGAGCGCAGGATCGGCCGGTTCGGACACGTCCAGACACCACGTGCCGGCGTCCCAGTAGGCCAGATAGGCGTAGTCGCCGGCGACCCACACGTCGTGGAGGTTCACCATGCCGAAGGGAAGGTCCGCGTACCGTTCGTCGGCGTCGCGAGCGGCCCAGCGGGCCAGTTCCTCGCCGCTCTCGGCGTCGAGAATCATCAGCGGGCTCCCCTCGATCCCGCTGCCGGTGAAATAGCTCACGCCGTCGTGCAGGAAGCAGTTGTGGACGTAGAAGTCGGTCTCGTGGCCGGCGAGCTGCTCGGGGCTGGCCGGATCGGACACGTCGAAGTAGCCGTAGCCCCACAGCGACCCGCCGCCGTTGGCGGGGCCGGCGACGAGCAGGCGGTCCCCGTCGCAGTGGAGGTCCCAGATGCCACCGAGCGGACCGTCCTCGTGGTCGGGCAGGACTGGCGTGCTGGCGAGGACGGTCATCGCCTCCGGGTCGGACACGTCGACGACGGTAAAGCCGTCGACAGTGGCGACGTAGGCGACGGTCCCGTCGTCGTTCAGGACCATCTCGCGGGTGTTCTCGACTGGGACGGTCCCCAGCGGGTCCGTCGCGGCGGTCTCCGACGGCGGCGTCCCGTCGCCGTTCGGCGTGGGGTGGCCAGTGGCAACACCGGCGCTGCCCAGCGCGAGTCCGCTCCCGACCGCCCGGAGGACCGACCGACGGCGCATAGGCTCACTGCGGACCGCCGACGTAGAAACGTTGCGCTCGACTGGAAGCGTGGATTACTCGCTACAGCCGACCGAGCGAGCCGTCTCGATCAGTTCGTCCTTCGAGAGATCGCCCGAAACGCTGTAGCGGGTGTCCCCGCAGTGCCACGAGAGGATGCCCGTAGAGCCGAAGCTCTGATAGCTAGCGGTCGCGTCGCCGATCTCGACGGTTTCAGTGTCCGAGTCGGCCGTGCCGTTCGCGTCGGTCGCACTGTCCGCCTCGCGGGTCGCGCTCACCGAGAGCGTCGAAGAGTCGTTGGTGTACTGCAGTCGGACGCTGGTCGTCCCGTTGTACTCGGTGACGGTCGCCCGTTCGAGCGCGAAGTCGTTGGGGACCGTCGGGTCCGGGACGGCGACGCTGGTGTTGTCGGCGAGGGCCGACCGGCTATCGAAGCGCTGAACCGACGGCATCGTCGTCGTCTCGATGGTCGCGTCGGCGGGCGGCGTGTAGTCGAAGGTGCCGTTACTGACGCCGGTGTTGAACCGCAGGTCGTGGTAGGTCGTCGTCACGGTCGTCGTCTCGTTGTCGATCGTGTAGCTCGACCGCTGCTGGACCGGGAACCAGCGTTCGGTGTCGACCCACAGCGTCATCTCGCTGGCGAACTGGCTGGCGTTCTTCGGCGTGAGGTGGACCACGTAGGTCTCGCGGTCGGCGACGGTCGTCGTCCCGTCGACGGTCACGTCGTAGCGGTCCTGATAGGACTCGACGAGCTGGCCGTAGTCGGGCTGCATGGACTGGCCGAGACCCGACGTGTCGAGTCGCCGTGCGCTGTTCTCGGTGGCGTTGTAGGTCCACGTCGTCGTCGCGTTGCTGACGATCACGTTCCCGGCCATACTATCGGGACCGAGATATTCGCTGCGCTGGAAGCCGAGTTGCGGTTTCGCGACGACATCGGTCCGCGTCGTGCGGGAGGTGTTCGGGCCGACGATCGTCGTCTCGACGGTCGCCTCGTAGCTGTCGATCTGTTCGTACTTGGTCTGGACGTGGTCGCTGACCTGGTCCGCTGTGATACCGCTGTCGAGGGAACCGACCGACCCGACACAGCCGCTCGTAACCGTCAGGGCGACGATCGCGAGCGCGAGGAGGGTCCGCCGTGGGGAGTCGTTCAGAGCCATCGTGTCGAACGATACGTGGCACACACTTGAAACTACCCGTCCTGTCCGAGAAGAAAACGAGCCGTCGATCGGACGTGTCCCCGATCAGTTACCCTGGATCGCGTCGATCACCATCGCGGCGGCGATGATCGGTTCCTTGGGCACGTCGCTGGCGTCGTCGATCGTGATCTCGTAGCGGTCCTTCAGCGAGAGCTGGCCGTCGATGGTGCCGACGTGATCGCCGTCGACGTCGGTGATCTCGTACTTGTGTGGGATCCAGTTACCGAACGGGATCACGTTGCGTGTGAGCGTGATCGCGGCCCCGCGGGAATCGATCTGGGCGATCTTGCGCTCGTCGCGGGCGTCGCGGATCGTCCAGGTGTCCTGCATGATCGAGTAGTCGTTGTCGAGGATGACGAGGTCCTCGCCCGTCTGGGCGTCGCTCAGGACGTAGTTGCCGGCCACGTCGATGATCCCGCCGGCCTTGACGGTGAAGACCTCGTTGCCCTCGGCGTCGACGAAGGGGAACTCCTCTTTCATCTTGAACATCTTCTGTTTGCCCCGGACGACGACGTTGCCGTCCCGATCCATCGCCTTGTACTTGTTGCGGATCAGCGACTGCTCGACGGTGTAGCTGTCGTCGGTCAGTGACAGTCCCTCGATGTCGTACTTCGTCTGTGTGCTCATGGCTGGGCTCTCACACACCAGTCCCTTTAATTTTCCCACAGCTACTGACAGATCGAAAAGCCGCCGATACGGGACCGACAGCGTTTCACGCCCCCAGTCCTCAGAGGGCGATAGATGACAAGAGAGTACATCGAGGTCCGCGGTGCGGAGGAACACAACCTCAAGGACATCGATGTGGAGATCCCACGGGAGGAGTTGACGGTCGTGACGGGGCTGTCGGGGTCGGGCAAGTCCTCGCTCGCGTTCGAGACGGTGTACGCCGAGGGCCAGCGCCGGTACATCGAGTCGCTGTCTGCCTACGCCCGGAACTTCCTCGGCCAGATGGACAAGCCACAGGTCGAGACCGTCGAGGGCCTCTCGCCCGCTATCTCCATCGACCAGAAGAACGCCGCCAACAACCCCCGGTCGACGGTCGGGACCGTCACGGAACTCCACGACTACCTGCGCCTGCTGTACGCCCGTATCGGCACGCCACACTGCCCCGAATGTGGCCGCGAAGTGGGCGAGCAGTCGGCCCAGAACATGGTGCGGCGCGTCCTCGAACTGCCCGAGGGCACGCGGGCGAAGATCGCCGCACCGGTCGTGCGCGACCAGAAGGGGGCCTTCGAGGACCTGTTCGAGGACCTCGTCAGCGAGGGGTACGCCCGCGTCGAGGTCGACGGCGAACCGTACGATCTGACGATCGAGGACCCCGATCTGGACGAGAACTTCGATCACACCGTCGACGTGATCGTCGACCGCGTGACTGTCAGCACCGAGGCCCGGTCGCGGATCACCGACTCCGTCGAGACCGCCCTGGAGGAGGGCGACGGCATCGTCAAGGTGATCCTGCCCGACCCGCCGGAGGACACCGAACTGGGCGGCGCGACCGCCCGCTCGACGGGCGACCTCGCCGGGACAGGCGAGAGCGAGGACCACTCGGATCGAGAGCGCCTCGTCGTCGAGTTCTCCGAAGACCTCGCGTGTACCCACTGCGGGATCGACATTTCCGAGATCGAGACTCGCTCCTTTTCGTTCAACAGCCCCCACGGGGCCTGCCCGGAGTGTGAGGGGCTTGGCGAGACCAAGGAGGTCAGCGAGGACCTCGTGATCGAGGACCCGTCGAAGCCCCTCAAGCACGTCTTCGAGCCCTGGAGCTACGACCGGACCTACTACTCCCGGCAACTGGACAACGTCGCCGACCACTTCGGCGTCTCGCTGGAGACGCCCTTCGAGGACCTCGACGACTCGATCCAGCGCCAGTTCCTCTACGGCACGGACGGTCTGGTCCACTTCGAGTGGCGCACCAAGAACGGCACGCGCGAGAAGACAGAGCGCTTCGAGGGCGTCATTCCGAACCTCGAACGCCGCCACGTCGAGACCGACAGCGACCGCGCCCGCGAACACATCGAGGAGTTCATGGCTGTCACGACGTGCCCGGAGTGTGAGGGGACCCGACTCAAGGCCGAGTCCCGACACGTTCTCGTCGAAGGGACCGCGATCACCGAGGTCAACCGGATGTCGATCGGCGACGCACTCGAGCACTTCGAGGGGTTCGAAGCCGCGCTGGACGAACGCGACACCAAGATCGCCGAGGAGATATTAAAGGAGATCCGCGCCCGGCTCGGGTTCATGTGCGAGGTCGGTCTAGAGTACCTCACCCTGGATCGGGAAGCCGCGACCCTCTCGGGCGGTGAGAGCCAGCGCATCCGACTGGCCACCCAGATCGGCAGCGGCCTCGTGGGCGTGCTGTACGTGCTGGACGAGCCTTCCATCGGCCTGCACCAGCGGGACAACGACCGCCTGCTGGACACGCTGGCGGAACTGCGCGACCTCGGGAACACCCTCATCGTCGTCGAACACGACGAAGAGACGATGCGCCGGGCCGACAACATCATCGACATGGGCCCCGGGCCGGGGAAACGGGGCGGCGAGGTCGTCATCAACGGCGATCAAGAGGACGTGATCGACTGCGAGGAGAGCATCACCGGCGACTACCTCTCCGGCGAGAAGGCGATCCCGGTCCCCGACTCGCGACGTGACGCCGACGGCGCGCTTACCATCGAGGGGGCCCGCCAGCACAACCTCGCCGATCTGGACGTGGACCTCCCGATTGGGAACTTCACCGCGATCACGGGGGTTTCGGGCTCTGGAAAGTCCACGCTGATGCACGACGTGCTGTACAAGGGCCTCGTCCGTCGGATGAACGACACCGACGTGAACCCCGGCGAGCACGACGACATCGACGGGCTCGATCAGATCGAGACGGTCCGGCTGATCGACCAGTCACCGATCGGTCGCACGCCGCGGTCGAACCCCGCGACCTACACCAACGTCTTCGACCACATCCGCGAACTGTTCGCCGAGACCAGCCTCGCCAAGCAGCGGGGCTACGAGAAGGGGCGCTTCTCCTTCAACGTCAAGGGCGGGCGCTGCGAGGCCTGTGGCGGGCAGGGCAACGTCAAGATCGAGATGAACTTCCTCTCGGACGTGTACGTCCCCTGCGAGGAGTGCGACGGCGCGAGATACAACGACGAGACCCTCGATGTCACGTACAAGGACGCCACCATCGCCGACGTGCTCGACATGGAGGTCGAGGAGGCCTACGACTTCTTCGAGGGCCACACCGGCATCCGCCGCCGGCTGAAACTGCTGAAGGACGTGGGGCTTGGCTACATGCAACTGGGCCAGCCCTCGACGACCCTCTCCGGCGGGGAGGCCCAGCGGATCAAGCTGGCCGAGGAACTGGGCAAGAAAGACACCGGCGAGACGCTGTATCTGCTGGACGAACCGACGACCGGGCTCCACCACGAGGACGAGCGCAAACTGATCGACGTGCTCCATCGCCTGACCGACGAGGGCAACACCGTCGTCGTCATCGAGCACGAACTCGATCTGGTGAAAAACGCCGACCACATCGTCGACCTCGGACCCGAGGGCGGCGAGCACGGCGGCACCATCGTCGCGGAAGGCACCCCAGAGGAAGTGGCCCGGAACGACGATTCCTACACGGGCGAGTACCTGCGCGATCTGCTGCCGAAGGTGGATCTGGAGGGGCCACGGGCCGACCGGGACGTGGCTCAGCCTGCCGCCGATGACGACTGAACGGTCGTCATCCGCCGTGCCCGACGGCCAAACGACAGCGATCACGTTATACGTTAGCACGCCGTAGTTCGAGGGGACATGGAGCGTGGCACCGATTGGGAACACGAGCGCGCCCGGGAGCGCTGGGACGAACTCTCGCGCCGGCGGACAGTGGCGACGCAGCGGCTGCTCGCGGTCACGCTCGGCGGCGTCGGACTCCTGGCGCTCGCGCTCGCACTCGGCGACGGCGTCTGCTTTACGACCGCCCGCGGCGGTCTTGCAGACTGCACGGCGGTTGTTCGGCCGCCGTTCGGTGCGGTACTGGTGGCGCTGGGAGTCGTTTCGCTGACTGCCGGATGCTGGCGGTACTGGCGCACGCTCGGAGGCTGATAGTGAGTATTGTAGATCGTTTCCAGATCGCGCCGAACACGGAGCCGGCGCGTACTGGTAAGTCGCTACAATACTCACTACGACCGCGTGCGCTTCGACGGCGTTTTCAGGGTGAGACGGCCTTGCAGCTACTGTGACACTGACCACGCGACTCCGCGGCCTGGCCCGCTTCGACGCGCTGGTGCTGACGGCGTCGCTGTGGTTCTTCGGGAAGTTCCTGCGCTACGCGTTCCCGCCGCTGTTTGGGACGCTCGGCGAGAGCTACAACGTCTCTCGGACGGTGCTGGGGACGGCTTTCACTGGCTTCATGCTCGTCTACGCGGCGATGCAGTTCCCGTCGGGTGCGCTGGCCGACCGACTCGGTTCCGTCCGGGTGATCGCTGGCGGCGCGGCCGTCGCGGCGGCCGGGGCGCTCGTCCTCGTCGTCGACGCGCCGTTCGTCGTGCTGGCCGGCGCGATGTGCCTGATGGGTGCGGGGACAGGCGCGTACAAGACCGTCGGCGTCAGGCTGCTCTCGGGTGTCTATCCCACCCGAACCGGGCGGGCACTGGGCGTCTTCGACACGTTCGGAACCTTCGGGGGCGTCGCCGCGCCGGCCGCGGTCGTCGCCGTCGGCGGGGCCACGCTGCTGGCGGGCGCGTCGTGGCGTGCCGTGTTTCTCGTCGGTGGCCTGGCGACGCTGGGGCTGGCGGCGGTGTTCGTCCGACGCGTCCCCAGGCGGCTCTCGACCGGTTCGGAGCGGGGTGCTGGGTCCGACGCAGCGGCGAACGGCGCGGGGGCCGGCGTCGGCGACTACCTCACCATGTTCCGCGAGTGGCAGTTCACCGGCTTCGTCGCCGTGACGATCCTCTTTGCCTTCGCGTACAACGGCGCGGTCGCGTTCCTGCCGCTGTACCTGACCGAGGAGACGGCGCTGACGGCGGCGACGGCGAACCTCCTCTTTAGCGCTCTCTTTGTCGTCTCGGTCGTCCAGCTCGTGACCGGCGAGGCCAGCGACCGCGTGGGGACAGCCCCGGTCCTCGTGGTGACGCTGGCCGTCGCCACCGCGGGACTGATCGCGGTCCTCGCGCTGTCGGCGACCGGCGGCCCGCTCGTCCTCGGTGGGGCCGTGGTCGCGCTGGGACTGGGCGCACACGGGTACCGACCGGTCAGAGGAGCGTACCTGATGGCGGTCGTCCCCGACGACGTGGCCGGCGGGAGCCTCGGCGTCGTGCGGACGCTGTTGATGGGCGCAGGCGCGGTCGCACCGGCCATCGTGGGCTGGCTCTCGGAGGTCGCCAGCTTCCGCGTCGCGTTCGGCCTGCTCGCGCTGGCGCTCGTGGCCGCGACGGCGCTGACGGTCGTGCTGTGGCTGTTCGACCGGTAGCCCGACACCCAAAGCTTGATACTAACTAACGTGTTAGTTATTTATGAGGTAACTAGGAATGGGTGGTCACCAGCAGGCAACAGCGTTCTCGCGGCCGGGGGTGGTCGCGGGAGAGATCGAACGGGTCAGTCTCGACGCCCGGATCGGCGAGTCGGTCGTCGTCCTCGCGTTTTATCCGTCGGACTTCGGGCCCAAATCGGGCCAGAGCGCCGCACTTTTGCGTGCGGTCGAGCGGCTGTCGAGCGAGGGCGACGCCGAGGCGGTCGGGGTCGCGCCGGAGTCGGTGTACAGTCACCAGCGGTTCGCCGAGGAGGCAGGCATCGACGTGCCCCTCGTCAGCGACGCGTCCGGCGAGATCGCCGAAACGTACGGCGTGGCGGCGAGCGGTGATAGCGGCCAGCCACTGGTCAAGCGGGCGCTGTTCGTCGTCGACTACCGCGGCGTGATCGTCCACGAGTGGACGGCCGACCACGTGGCCGCGATGCCGGCCTTCGACGAGGTGCGGGCACAGATCGAGACGATCACGCCCGACCGGTCGGCCCAGGGCAGTTACCGCGTCGGCTACGCCCACTACCGCGAGGGCCGGCGCTACCTCTCGAACGGGTTCGAACACTGCGAAGCGGGCAACTGGGGGCTGGCGGGGTCGGCCTTCACCGAGGCGTGCCAGGAGTTCAGCGAGGCGACCGAGGTGTTCACGGCCGGGCAGCGGCTGGCCGACGACGGGCCGCTGCGCGAGCGAAACAGCCGCGGCCGACAGACGGCGACGACCTACTGGGAGGCCGCCGAGTGGCTCGCCGGGTTCGCGACCGCCTCGCGCAAGGAGAACGCGGCCAACCGCCGGGAGAGTCGAACCGCCGCCGAGGAGGCCCTCCAGCAGGTCCGCGACGTGACGCTGCCAGAGCCCGAGGGCGGGCCGGTCTCTACCGACCGCTCGGCCTCTAACGAGCGACCAGCCTAAACGGGCGTTGCCCCGTGGCCGGTACTGACTGCCGTCTCACTCGACGACTCGCACCCCGTCACCGACTGCGAGTCGCTGCTCCCGGTCGGGTTCGGGGACACGAGCGATCAGCATGAGCGTGTAGTAGTGGTCGAAGGCGTCGAAGTCGGCCCACTCGGGGAACGTCGCCTCGCGGCGTTCGAGGAACCGCTCGCGGAACTCCGGGGTCGGCTCGCCGGTGTCGGGGTCGCGTTCGGGGACGACACAGCGACCGCAGGGCGTGACCCCTTCGATGCGCACAGTCGAGTCATCGTCGCCGACCGCAAAGGCCGAGGCACCGTCCCCGACGAAGCGGTCTTCCCAGAACGCGGGGACGCCGCCGACCTCGACGTTCGCTCTGAGCCGTCGGCGTGTGCCATCGACCGTCACGTCGTCGAACCACGACGCCACTTCCCGCAGCGTCGCCGTCGAGACGACCGACGGCCCCATGTCCCGGCGGTCGACGTAGCCCAGTTCGCGGTCACGTTCCAGTGAGAGGTCCACGCCGAACTGCTCGGAGAACCACTCGCTCGCCCCCTCGGGGTCGTCGTCGAGGTCGAATCGGCGGCGCTGGCCGTCCAGTTCGACGACGAGTTCGGCCGTCGCCGGATCGAAGTCCGTGTCGAGGTCGTGAATCCGGTCCGTTCGCTTGCCGTTGAGCACCTCGCCGTCGTCGTCGAACAGGGCGAACTCGCGGTCGTGAGCCAGCGTCCCGCCCGGCGTCACGGCGGCCGTCTCGCGGTCGATGCCGTCCAGTCCCTTGACCGGATAGACGGTCAGCCGTTCGATCCGTGCCATACCTACCCTTCAGTCGGCGGGGGCCTTCAAACGGCCCGTTCGCATGATTTTTACCGCACAGGCGTGTGTCACGCCACCATGGCGCAGTCGACAGTCGACACGCCGGAGTGGGGTCTCGGTGGCCTGGCCGAGCAGGCCAACAGAGCGTTCGCGGTCGGGGCGGTCGTCGTCCCGCTGGCGGCGCTTGCGGCAGCACTGTTCGCGAACGACCTCCGGGCGCTCACCTACGTCCACGTGATGGCCGGCGTCCTCTGGACGGGGATCGACCTGTTCATCGGCGCGGTGCTGGGGCCAGTGCTCGGGGGGATGGATCCCGAGGATCGGGCGGACTTCTTCGGGCGGTTCACGCCGAAGATGACCTTCCTGATGCCGGCGCTGGCGCTGGTCACCATCGCCGGCGGGATCACGCTAGCGCTGAAAATCGAGACCTTCGCCTACGCCGACCAGTGGCTCGCCGTCTTCACGGCGGTCAACACGGTGCCGATCGTCCTCCTGCTCGGCTACCAGTTCGACGCGCTGACCGACTGGCGGACGCTCACCGTCCTCGGAGTCACACTCGTGGGCTCGGGGGTCTATCTGGCGACGACGCTACCCGGCACGGCGCTGACCGCGATGGTGACGACCACCTCGCCGTGGATTCTCGCGGCGCTGGGGATCGTCACGCTGCTGGGACTCCAGGGCTTCGGCGTCATCCTCCCCGGCGAGATCAGGATCTACCGACAGATCGCCTCGCCGAATCCCGACACCGACCTCATCGGCCAGATCGGGATGCGAAACGCTCGGCTGGGCGGGGTTCAGGGAGTGTTGCAACTCTCGATCGTCTTCGTGATGGTCGGCCTGCGATACACGTAGCTGCGCGTGTCTCGAGGTCACTAAAAATCCGTGTCGCAATCGACGCGGCGCGTCAGTTGCGGACGACGTTGGTCGCGCGGGGGCCCTTGTCGGCCTGTTCGATGTCGAACTCGACGTCAGTGCCTTCTTCGAGGTCCGGGCCGCCCACGTCTTCCATGTGGAAGAAAACGTCGTCGTCCGCGTCCTCAGTCTCGATGAATCCGTAACCGCCTGTGTCGTTGAAGAAATCAACCGTACCGTTTGCCATTACGAACAAACGTACAGCCGAGAGGGGAATAAGGGTTCCGAGAGTCGTGATACCACGACCGTCGGCCAGTCAGAGGCCGCCGAGGAACGACCGCAGTGCCGCGGTCGCGACCGCTCGCTGGTCCCGAAACACGCAGTGGCCGGCGTCATCGACGTGGACGAGACGGCCGTCGGGCAGCAGGTCTGCGATCTCGCGGTGGCGTTCGCGCTCACTCTCGTCGGCGTCGGCCTTCAGGATCAGCGCCGGCACGTCGATCTCGGGGTACACCTCGCGCGGATCGGGGTAGCCCTCGCGTGCGATCGCGACGACGTTCTGACTCAGGCGCAGGCGCGCGTCGGCGAGCAGTTCGGCCAGTTCCTCGTCACCGGCCGCGACGTGGTCCGCGAGTTCGTCGTCTTCGACGAGCAGTTCGGCCTTCGAGTGGTCGTGCCACCACAGGATCCGGTCGCGGGGCCAGTCGCCGTCGGAGTCGGGGGCGTCGTCGTCTTCGCCCCGGTGTTCGTCCAGCACGAGCAGCCCCGCGGGGTCGATCATGACGACACCGCGCACCCGTTCGGGGTGACGCGCCGCCGTCGAGGCGACCGTGCTCCCGCCCATCGAGTGGCCGACGAGGACGGCCTCGTCGACGGCGAGGGCGTCGAGGACGCCGACCAGATCGGCCACGCGGTCGTCCATGCCGTAGCCCGATTCGGGGGCGTCCGAGCGACCGTGTCCGCGGGCGTCGTACGCGATCACGTCGTAGTCGTCTTCGAGCTCTCGAATCAGCGGGGTCCGACATAGCGCGTCGTCGAAGAAGCCGTGGGCGATCACCAGTGCCGGCTTCTCGCCACCAGTGCGAGTGTAGTGGATGCGCGTGCCGTTGGCCTCGACGAGTCCCTCCACCCAGTCGTCGGCGACAGTGCTCATGGCTGACCGGTCGGTCAGGGCGCACAAATCGCTTGCGCCACGGTTCAGCAGTGTTCAGATAAGCAACCCCGTCATCGGATGTGGAGACACCGAAAGCCCTCGTGCAGTTGCGGTCCCACGACTCGCTGCGCGCGCTTCGCGTGCTTGCGTCGTCGGGGTTCCCGCAACTGCACTCGCCCTTTCATCCGCCAGGATTCGGCTGTGTACCCGTCTGAACCCTGGCGGATGAAAGGGCGAGGCTCGGTCCGGGGGTCTGCGGCGGCACTATCCGAACGGAGTGAGGATATCCGTCACAGACCCCCGGAACGAGCCGAGGGCTTTCGGTGCCCCATTCTCATCTCCACCGACCGCTTCTCTGAACACCATCGCGATCCCGGCGCGAGCGATTTGTGGGCGGCGGTCGTACCCACCGGTATGACGACACTCTACGCCGCGCTGGACGACCGACTGCTGGTGATCGACGACGGCGACTGGGCCGCCCACGAACGGCCGGTCGCCGAGTCCCTGGAATGTGTCGCGGCCTCGCCCGAACGCCCTCAGCGGGTGTTCGTCGGGACAGTCAGCGATGGACTGGCGTACAGCCCCGACGGCGGCGGTAGCTGGACGACCGCGCTGGCGACAGCGGATCGCGTGACGGCCGTAACGGTCAGCCCGCACGACCCCGACGTGATCTGGGCCGGTACCGAGCCCTCGCGAGTGTATCGCTCGACGGACGGCGGCGAGACATGGACCGAAAAGTCGGGACTGACCGACCTCCCGTCGGCATCGCGGTGGTCGTTCCCGCCCCGCCCGCACACCCACCACGTCCGCTGGCTCGCAGTCGACCCCGGTGAGCCCGAACGGCTGTACGTCGCCATCGAGGCCGGCGCGTTCGTCCGCAGCGAGGACGGCGGCGAGACCTGGATCGACCATCCCGAGGGCGCGCGCCGGGACAATCACACGCTCGGAACCCACCCCGACGCGCCGGGGCGGGTGTACACGGCCGCCGGCGACGGCTACGCCGAGTCGACCGACGGCGGCGAGACCTGGACCACGCCACAGCGGGGGCTCGACCACCGCTACGTCTGGGGGCTGGCCGTCGGCGCGACGCCCGACGACGTGGTGGTCTCTGCCGCCAGCGGTGCCCGCTCGGCCCACAGCACGAACGGCGAGTCCTCCGTCTACCGCCGGAGCGAGGACGGATGGGAGCGTGCGATGGCGGGGCTACCGGGTCCCGAGGGACTGGCGCGACCGGTCCTGTCGGCGCTCGACGGCCGCTTCTACGCGCTGACTAACCACGGCGTGTTCACCAGCGCGGACGGGACCGAGTGGGACTCGCTGGGGCTGGCCTGGGACACCGAGTACCGGCAGGTCCCCCGCGGACTGGCGGTCGTCTAGACGGGGCCCCACCCGCGTTGGGGGGTACCAATAAATGCATGCCATTTGAGTAACCATTGTATGCCAGAAGAGACAGTCCACGAGTCCGAGTCCAAGCGCAGTCGAACGGGGATCGCATCGTACTTTCGCCGCCTGGCGCGTCGATTCGGCCGCGGCGAGCCGGCACCGGTCGACGAGGAACAGACGGTGACAGTGTCGGTGCCCGAAGAAGCCGATCTGGAGACGGAAATAGAGCGGGAGGACGACGAGCTCACGCTCGAACTGGAGGTCGCCTGGACCGAGGTGGACGACGACGTCAACACCGAGGCCGAGGCCAGCAAAGCGACGTTCGAACTGTACGAGGACAACGCCGAGAAGTGGCGCTGGCGACTCGTCCACGACAACGGCAACATCATCGCCGACGGCAGCGAGGGCTACGCCTCCGCCCAGAAGGCCGAACAGGGACTCGAAAGCGTCAGGTCGAACGCGCCGGGTGCCCACATCGTCGACACGTCGAAAGACGAGGACGGGCCGTCGGAAGGCGGCAGCAGCGCGACGTTCGAACTGTTCGAGGACAGCGCCGACCAGTGGCGCTGGCGGCTCGTCCACGACAACGGCAACATCATCGGCGACGGCGGGCAGGGGTACTCCTCGAAGCAGAAGGCCAAGCAGGGACTCCGAAGCGTCAAGGAGAACGTCCGTGGCGCGTCGATCGACCGACTGGACTGACAGGGACCGTCGGAGCGATCTGTCGGCGACCGTCGCCACGGGGTCGACGGGGGAGCGTTCGAGCGCCAGCGGTCGAGAGTAGCCCCGAACCGGCCGGAAAACAACCGCTATCGGGAGATCACAGCGGGAGCCTGCTGCGGATTCCGCCCGCGATCCGCCTGCGTCGGAGCACGATCTCACCGGTCGTCCACGTCAGTCCGAGCAGCGCGGCCCCGACGAGGAAGGCGGCGTCCCACGAGGAGAGCCACACCGGGCGGAGCCACGGCATGTAGTGACCCCACAGTAGCGCGAGGTCTTCGGCGGGGCCACCCAGTGGGGTGTCGGCGAAGGTCGCACTGAGCCAACCGGGGAAGTCGAGGTTGTCGCCAGTGCCCGGACGCAGGCCGGCGCTGCCGGTGAGTTCGTAGCTCCCGGTGGCGTTTTGCTGACGGATCGTCGGGCCGTTCGACTCGTCGCCGGTGCCCAGCCGTTCGGCGTCGTAGGGCCCCCAGGTGGCGTAGTACTCCCAGACGATCTCGCCGGTCGGCGTCACCTCGATCACGCGGTGATTGAGAGTGTCGACGATCAGCGTGTTGCCGTTGGGCAGGCGGTCGGCGTCGCGGGGCCAGCGTAGCGACTCGGTGCCGACCTCCCAGGTGAGTTGCCACGTGCCGTCGATCTTGGCGTACTCGACGACGCGGTTGTTGCCGCTGTCGGCGACCAGCATCGTGGGGGTGCCGTTCTCGCCGACGAGGTAGTCGGGGTTGTGCTGTTCGTCGAGGACCTCCGAGTACGAGCCAGTCCGCTGTTCGGCCCGATCGCTCTGGCGGGCGTTGCTCTCGTGATCGCTCCCGAGGCGCTGAACGATCTCGCCGCTCTCCCGGTCGACGACGATGGCCTGATCGAAGTTGCGTGGCGACAGCAGGAAGCGGTCCTCGCCGATCTGGTCCACGTCGTTGACGTGGCTCCAGTCGTCGTTGTACCCGCCGTCCGTACCACTGGGATAGTGTTCGTGGAACTGCCAGCGCCACGTGACCTCGTCGGTCGTCAGGTTGTAGATCACGAGTTCGTCCTCGCTGATCTCGCTGGTCTCGTTCCAGGCCCGCATGTGGGCGATGGCGAGTTCGTCCTCGCTGATCATGTCGGCGTCGTGGGTGTCCTCGAAGGGGAAGCGCTGGCTCCAGACGCGCTCAGAGGTGTTCGGGTTTAGCTCGTAGATGAGCGTCTCGCCGTCGCGTGGCGAGACGACGAGCAGGTTCCCGTTTTCGAGCGGGTCCACGTCGAAGAACCACGCGCCGACACCCTGTCGGCTCTCGTAGATCCACTCGGTCCGGGCGCGCTCGTCGGTCGCGAGCAGGCGCGCGGGCTTCTTGTCGTTGGTCGACCCTTCGAACGTGTACCCCTGCACGCTGACGACGGTCGTCCCGTTCGCTGGCTGGGTGACCGTGCCCTGCGCGAGCGAGGCGTTAGCCGGACTGTGCGTGGCGGCATTGACTCCGGCGACGAGGACGAGCGTACAGATCGTCAGTGCCACCAGCAGTCGGAGCGCGTCGCCGCGCGTCGCGTCGGCGCGGGCGCTGGCGAGGGCGGCGAGCACGCCGGCACCGAGACGCCGACAGCGGGCGCGGAGTCCGTCGGGAAACACGCGATGTGATAGTTCGATCGACAGGGAATAGGTTTCGACTCCGAGTGGGGAGTCGTGTGTATCGCTACTACAGCGGCAACCGACGACGGATCGCGTCGAGCATCGACTCCTCGGCGTCGGGATCGTACGGCCCGACCACGCCGGATTCTGGCGTGATCACCGTCCGGTCGCCGTCGTTTGTCACCTCGATCAGCGAATCGTCTTTCAGCGCGGCGAGGGCGTCTTCCAGCCTGTCGATATCGACATCGACTCGCGACCGGAGTTCGAAGATCGTCATGCCGTCGTCGGAACGGTCGGCGAGGGCATCCAGTACCGCGACCTCCGGGTCCGGGCGGTCGCGATACTCCGGCTTCGCTCTCATACGTCGTCGTACTCGCGGCGACCTCTTGGGTCTGTCCCTCACCGTGAGCAGACGAGGGGTGGTCGACGACCACGACACCGTCCGCGGAGTCGCCCCAAGCAGTAGGCTTATCACTCGGAGCGGGCCATGTCGTGACAATGGGTCTCAAATGCTCCGTGCTTGGGCACGCGTACGGAGAGACGACTGTCGAGCGCGACCGCGAGGAGCAGGGCAGCGAGGTCGTTATCACGATCCGAGAGGTCGAAACCTGCGATCGCTGTGGCAACGAGCGCGTCGTCTCCGAGAACAAAGAGGTAACGTCGATCGAAACACCCGACGACGAAGACGAGTTCGACGCAGCGATGGACGAGTCGGCCGCCGATGACGAGGCCGACACGCCCGACGGTGACGCCGAAGCCGACGACGCCGAAGACGAAGCGGAACTGTCGGCTGCCGGGGAAGAACTCTCCGCCTCGGAGATCGTCGGCGGAGCGACGGACGAGTCGTCGACAGAGGACGCGTCGGCGGCTGAGACCGAGTCGGCGGACGAAGACACGACGACAGCGCCGCCCGAGGGCAGCGAACCCGACACCGGGGCCGAGATCATCGACGCCGAATCGGACGAACCGGTCGCGGACGACGGCGTCGACGAGGAACTGGCCGACCCGACGATCGACCCCGAGGTCGAGGATTCGGTGGCCGACGACCCGGCCGCGGGCGACGACGGTGACGACGACGCGGTGATCATCGACGAGGACGACGAGTCCGTCGAGACGGCGGGCCGCCAGCCCGGAGAGTGGCCCGAGGAACCCAATGCGGGCGAAGACGAGTGGAAACCGGATACGATCGGCTCGATCGAAGAGGACGACGAGGAGGAACAGGCGACGGAGGCGACGACGCTGACGGTCCCGGACGGGCAGTTCCGCTGTCCCGAGTGTGACTTCACGACGGCCGTCGATTCCTCGTCGCTCCGGCGCGGTGACTTCTGTCCCGACTGTCGCCGCGGGACACTCGTTCACGAACCGGAAGACGAAACGCGAAAAGGGTAAGGCAGGGCCAGTCCAAACCGACTCCCATGCGAGAGTACAAGATGCGTCGCGGCGAGCACCTCGAAGACCGCGTCCCCGATATGGAAGCTTTCGTCGAAGACTACTTCGGCGAGATCACGGACACCGAAGACCGCAAGGGGAGCGACCTGCTGGTCGTCGATGACCCCGAGAACCCCGTCTTCGACCGCGTCGTCGCCGGCACCGTCGAGTACAGCGGCAAGAAAGACAAACTCGCGCTCCACATCGACGAGCGCGACGCCGAGGACGTCATCGCCGAGGGCAACGCCGACGCCGCACAGGACGCCGTCAACGCCAAGAACGACTTCCTCGAAGAGGCCACCGGCCGCGACGCCAAGGCCCGCCGCGACTCGATGAAACGCTCCGTCGAGGACGACGCCGACAAGCCCGATAACGTCTAGCTCTCTTCTCTGGTGGCCGTTGTTGCCCGTCGAAACCCCCCGATCAGTACCGGGTGGCGATACGTTCAAGTACGCGTATGACAAACTCTAACATACGCCACTCCGGAGGCGAGATACCGTGACCGGTGACGGTCACTGCGGAACGTATCCGGACCGCGAGCGAGACTCGCGCGGCGCGTGACCGGCCGGCGCGGGTAGGGCCGGCCCGTCACGACCCTGTCATAGTTTGGGCGGCGCGCCGGGTTCACCGGGCGACCGTCTTTCGATAAAAAACGTCTGAAGTGGCGACAACGGACCGTCCGAGCGGTGCCGTCAGTTCGACTCGTCGCGCGTGATCTCGTAGCCGAACTGGATGGCGTTTTCCGGCATGATCTGTGCGGTCCACTCGCCACTGGCGGGGTCGTCGATCCGGTAGGTGATCGTCCGTTCCTCGCCGTTGGTGGCGTACGCGGAGTCACTGCTCTGTCGGTCGTCGGACCGGCCGAGATCGATGTGACCGTTGGCCGACCGCTGGACGCGCTCGGGCGCGACCGTCGTGCCGTTGGGCGCGACGTACGTCACGTCGAAGCTCGGAGCGACCGACTGGTCGCTCTGTGGCGGCGCTTGGGTCGTCAGGGTCAGGGTCATCGACTCGGTGTCGTTGGCGACGGCGACGGTCGTCTCGAAGGGCTCCTCGGGCTGTTGCCAGACCTGGAAGCCGACGTGGATCTGCTGCCAGTAGTTCGAGTCACCGGGACGGGCCGGGTCGCGGACACCGAGGTCGAGTTCGGCGTCGTAGCGCCCTCGATCGGCCGACTCGGGCGGTCGGATCGTCACCTCGACAGTGGCGCTCTCACCGGGGGCGATCTCGCTTGGCGCGTCGATCTCGAACCAGGACTTGTCGAGCGTCTCCTGGCCCATCCGGGTGGACATCGACCGACGCTCGGTCTTGAGCGTCGGGTTCAGCGGGACGGCCTCCTCGCCGCTGTTTTTCACGACGATCTCCTCGGTGGTCGTCTCGCCGGCCTGGACCTGTGAGGAGAGCCAGTCGTTGCTCTCGATAGTGACGGTCGGCTCCATCCACACTTCCAGCGAGAACTGGGCCATGTGGACCGGGCGCGGGGGCTGGCCGGGGAAGCTAACCATCTCGTCGGTGAAGGCGACGACACCGTTGTAGCGCCCGATATCGGCGTTCTCGGGCACGTCGACGGTGATCGTCACTGTGCGTTCCTCGCCGGCGTCGAGCGTGACGTTACCGCTCTCGATCGTCACCCACGACTCCGTGACCGGCTGCTGGCCGAGCTGGGGGACGTAGATGTGGGGCGACAGCGTCACCGACTCCTCTTCACCGTTCTCGACGGTGACGTTGAGCGTCTCGCTCTGGCCGGGTTTGAGTTCGAGGGAGCGATACTGGTCGTCGACGTACAGGCGTGTGTAGTTCTCGGTCGCTTGCTGTGCCGATTCCGTCTGGGCGGTCATACTGGTCGCACTGGCGGACTGGGCGACCACGCCGCTCGTCGCGGCGGGGACGATCAGTGCGGCCACGAGGACCAGTGAGAGGATGCGTCTGTGTTGCATAGATGTCTCTGAGGACCCCAGGTCCCTGCGTGGAGGGCAAGGTGACGGGGCTCAAACATAACTGTTCATCGAGCAAATAAATAACTTCGGGAACGTACGTGAACGCGAATCGAGTGGTGGTGGCATGAACCGGGAGACCACGTAGACGGCAGCGGGCCGCTACTCGACGAGCCCGTACCCCCGCCGGACGAGCGCGATGTCGACGGCGATCACGGCGACGGTCAGGCCGGTCAGCACGAGCAGCGAGATGGTGGGCGCGATGTCGACCGCGCCGGGGACGACGCCGTAGCGGACGCCGTTGACCATGTACACCATCGGATTGAGCAGCGAGGCCTGCAGCCAGAGCCCATCGAGTGCCGACAGCGGGTAGAACACCGCGCCGAAGAACACGAGCGGGCGGATGATGAACTGGGTCATCACGGTCAGGTAATCGAAGTCCTCGGCCCAGAGGCCACCGATGACGCCAAAGCCCGCAAAGAGCGTCGGGATGACGAGCATGAACGCGGCAAGATAGAACGGATTGGCCACCTGCACCGGGGTAAAGATCATCCCGATGGCCCAGATAATGCCGGCGACGATCAGCCCCCGCAGCGCAGAGGCGGTGACGTAGGCAAGCACCATCTCGGTGTGTGACAGCGGCGACGTGAGTACCTCGTGAATATACTCGTTCCAGCGCCCGTGGAAGATGGAGAACGAGGCGTTCTCGAAGGCGTTGGAGATGGTCCCCAGCACGACGAGTCCCGGGAGGATAAAGAGGGTGTAGCCGCCCTCGAAGCCGCTGCCGCCGCGCTCGATGGTCCCGCCGAGGACGACGCCGAACACCGCGAAGTAGAGGACGTTCGTGATCATCGGCGGCAAGAAGGTGTTGCGCGGTCGACGGACGTACCGCAGAATCTCGCGTTCGAGCAGCGTCTTGAAGCCCGTTCCCCTCATGCGTCGACCTCCATCTCGACCTCGGTGTCGCCCCCGTGGTCCGCCCGCGTCATGTCGACGAACACTTCCTCCAGAGAGGCCCGGCGCACGTCCAGCGACGTGACGGTGTGGCCCGTCGCTTCGAGTTTCCGCATGATCGCCGGCGCGAGCGAACTCCCACCGGCGGCGGTGGCAAGCAGGTAGCCGTCCTCGATGCGGACGTTCTGGACGCCCTCGATGTCGAGCGTCGGCGGCGTCGTCGGCAGCGTTTCGAGGCCGACCTCGATGGTGTCGCTCCCGCGAGCCATCAGTTCGTCCGGCGTCGCCACCTCGACCTTACGGCCGTCGTCCATGATCGCCACCCGGTCACAGAGCCGCTCGGCCTCCTCGATGTAGTGGGTCGTCAGCAGGATGGTCGTCCCGGCGTCGTTCATCCGGTTGATGATCTCCCAGAGGTCGTGGCGTAGCTGTACGTCCACGCCGGCGGTCGGCTCGTCGAGGATCAACAGGTCCGGGTCCGAGACGAGCGCGCGGGCGAGCATGAACCGTCGCTTCATCCCGCCCGAGAGCCAGTCGAAGCGGGTGTCCCGTTTGTCCCAGATGCCGACGGTCTTCAGCGCGTCCTCGGCCCGTTCCTGGGCGACCGAGTCGGGGACGCCGTGGTAGCCCGCCTTGTGTTCCAGCACTTCGTGGATGGGGAAAAAGCGGTCGACGTTGTACTCCTGTGGTGCCAGCCCGATGGCGTCGCGGGCCTCGCGGTAGTCGTCCTCCACGTCGTGGCCGAAGACCGTCGCCTCACCCCCGTCGGCGTGGACCAGTCCGACCAGCGTGTTGATGAACGTCGTCTTGCCCGCGCCGTTGGGACCGAGCAGGCCGAAGAACTCGCCGGCCTCGACGGTCAACGAGAGGCCGTCGAGCGCCTGCACGTCGCCGTAGCGCTTCGTCAGCTCTCGGGCACGGATCGCTGGATCAGTCATTACCTGATCCTGACTACCAAGTCAGTTAAACACCGTGAAACGGCCGATAACGCGTTTCTCCCCCGACAGAAAGGCAGTGAAAGGAACTACTCGCCGAGACGCTCGCGGCTGATTCCTACGCCCGCCGGCGTGATGATCAACTGATCGTCGTCCTTCTGGACGATGTCGCCGCCGACCTCGTTGACGACCCGCTTCAGTTCGTCCGTGATGTGTTCCATCGTCCGATCCTTCGTGCTGTGGCGGGTGATGTCGGCGACGACGATGTCGCCGTCGTACACCGCATCCTTGATCTCGACTACGTCCTGCTTGTCGCCGATGCGGGCAATCCGCACCTGCTGGCTGGCCTCGACGCCGGCTTCGAGGTCGTCGGCCGACAGCTCGACGTAGTCCTCGGTGACCCGTGAGGACCCCGACTCGCCCAGAATCTTGCTCATCAGTCCCATACCCTCCAAGCCGTTCTCCGGTGGTTTAGGCTTTACGTCAGACGACCTTTTTCCGCTTCGGGTGCGCGAAGCGCACCACTCGCGCAAAAACGTCGATGAAAAAAGCCGGACTTCGCTTCGCTCAGTCCGGTGAACCGGGCGACCTGCCGGGTCCTGACGGACCGCTCGGTCGCCCGGATGCTCGTCGACCAGTACAGTCCAGCTATTAACCAAACTGCGGTGGCGCGCGCTGTCGCTCGCTCTGTCGAGCGACCACATTGTGCGAGGTCTTCCTGAACGAAGTGAAGGAAGGCTCGGGAGTCGAGCGAAGCGAGTCTCCCGGTGGATGAAGGAACGAACGAAGTGAGTGACTGAATCGGTTGGGGAGGCGTGTGGCTGTGTGCAGTGCGGTCCTGGTGGAATGAACGGGCGAGGGTCGCCTCGCGGTGTCTGCGCGGGCACTATTCGAGCGACCATCGGGAGCGAGAATATCCCGCACAGACACCGCCGAGCGGGCCGAGGGCGTTCAGTTCTTGGTTGCTCTCTCGATCACTGAGTCGGCTTCGTTCCAGAACAGATCGAGGTGAATTGTCCAATCACCTAGCACACGCACCGAACAGCTGCTGTCCGATCACTACGATGATAGCAGCCCCTCGTGAGGGGACGCTGACGCCCGTACCCATTTCCAAGTCGCCAAGCGCGCCCCACCAGTTTTGCCGCTGGCGGCCAACACACGGCCATGACCTTCAGCATCTGCGTCCGTGAAGAGTACACCGACGACGACGGTGAAGAACAGACCCGCTTCGGCGTCGCAGTGACGACCCGACTCGCCGCTGTGGGGACGCTGTGTCCGTTCGCCAGCGAGCACGGTGCGGTCGCGACCCAGAGCCACGTCAACGTCGAACTGGGCCGACGGGGCATCGAGTACGTCGACGACGGACTGGCCGTCGAAGACGCCCTCGACGCCCTCCTGAACGCCGACGAGGGAAAACCGGAGCGCCAACTGCACGGCGTCGACGCCGACGGCGAGTTCGCCTTCTCCGGCGAGGAATGTGGCGAGTGGTTCGGCCACCAGATCGGGGACGGCTACACCGTCGCCGGCAATCTCCTGACCGGCGAGGACGTGATCGCGGAGACTGCGGCAGCCTACGAGGCCAGCCGGGACGGCGACGCACCGCTCGCCGAGCGACTGATCGACGCCCTCGAAGCCGGCCACGAAGCGGGCGGGGACAAGCGCACCGACCTGGAAGTCCAGAGCGCCGCCGTGCTCGTCGAGACCACCGAAGACGAACTCGCGGAACCGTACTGGCGAGACCTCAGAGTCGACGCGACCGAGACGCCGGTCGCCGATCTGCGCGAGACGTTCGAACTGGCCCGCGAGAGCTTCGAGACGGCGATGGCGCGATACGAGGCCGAGCAGGACGAGGACGGCGAGACGGGGAGCGACAGCGAGGCGGAACAAGACGACAGCAACGGCGACCGGGACGGCGACGACGCTCAATCGTCAGAGTGAGCCTGCTCGAAGGGGCGGGGCGGCAGCAAGAGGTCCTCCAGTTCCGGCATCGTCTTGACGTTGTACAGCAGTTTCAGTTCGTCGGAGGTCGGGATACCGTTACAGGATAGCTGGAAGCCACGCTCGACCATTTCGTCGGGGAGGACGTGGTCGACGCGCGTCGTCAGTTCCCCTTCGACGATGACGACCGCGCAGTTGGCACACGCCCCGCCACGGCAGGCGAAGGGCCACGCGAACCCCTCGCGCTCGGCGGCTTCGAGCACCGACTCGCGCGGCAGGACGTGAAACTCGCCGTAATCCTCCTCTGGGAGGTCGGCCGTGGCGGCCTTCTCGAAGAGGTTCGCGTCGTCGGTCGACCACCCCAGATCGTCCAACACCTCGTAGTTCAGGTACTCGACGGTAGGATGGATCGATCCCTGGGAGTCGGTCGCGTCGGGGTCGCGCTCGTCGTTGCCGTTCTCGCGTGCCTGTGCGCTCCAGTCGCCGGCCAGCGCACGCTCGTAGGCCTCGCGAACCCGCTGGAAATCCTCTAGCGAACCGCCGTGGTCGGGATGGGTCTGCTTGATGCGCTCGCGGTACGCGCGCTCGATCGCCTCGTCGCTCGCACCCTCGTCGATCCGCAGAATCTCGAACGGGGACGCCACAGGCGATTTTAGCGGTATGACGGGGTTAAACCTTCGCCCTCCCTCGTTTGTTCGATCACGAACGATCGTGATGTATTAGCCACCGACCGCTCGCTACTGGTTGCCAAGCCGGCGAATCTCAGTCGCTCAGACGGAGAACTCGAACAGGTCGTCGCCCACGTGGTGGATCGACTCGACGACCTTTCCCGAGTCCCCGACCATGTCGTCGCCGCCCGTCTTGGCGCGGCCGACGGCGAGGAACTTCCCGTGGGACTCCTCGTTGATCGCGACCAGATCGCCGCTCTCGATGTCGGCGTCTGCCTCGGTGATGCCCGGACGCATGATGTCAGCGCCGTCCGAGACGAAGGAGACTGCACCGGCGTCGACGGTGACGACGTGGGCCTCTGGCGGGAAGGCGTTGAGGCCCTGCACCGTGAGGAACGGCTCATCTTGGACGTAGAGGACGAGTGGATCCCCGTCGACGAGGACGACGTTCCAGTCGCTGTCCTCGAACTCGACTTTTTCGAAGGTGTCGGCCTCGACCTCGACGCCGAGGTTGTCGGCGACCGACTCCGTGATCGCGTCGATCTCGTCGGCCCGGAGGTGGTGGCGCGACTTGACGTTCATACCCGACTCGTCGCAGGGGCCGGAGATAAATCGCCCGTTCCGGTCCTGTCAGCAGGTCCGCGGAGTTGACTGATATCCTACAAAAACGAGCTTCGGCGAAGGCTTTACTGCCTGCCTGACGATCAGTCTCGCATGAGCAGTACAGACGACCTGCAGGACTGCGAGGACTGCCTCGAACCGGCCGACGCCTTCGCCATCGTCGGCGAGGAGTCACGGCTCGCGATCCTCGAAGCCCTCTGGCGACTCGACGAGCCCGCCGCCTTCTCCGAGATCCGTGGCGAGGTCGGAATGGCCGACAGCGCGCAGTTCAACTACCACCTCGGGAAGCTGACAGACCAGTTCGTCCGCAAGCGCGAGGAGGGGTACGAACTGCGGACCGCGGGCGAGCGAATCGTGCAGGCGATCCTCGCAGGCTCGTTCACCCAGCACCCCGAGCGCGAGGTCGGCATCGACGACCCCTGCGTGCGCTGTGGCGCGACGCTGTCGGCCCACTACGCCGACGAGATGCTGGCCATCGAGTGTCCCGACTGCGGGCACGGCCACGGCGAGTACCCGTTCCCACCCGGGGGCTTCCACGACCGCACCGACGCCGAGATTCTCCGGGCGTTCGACCAGCGAGTGCGCCACCTCCACTGTCTCGCCAAGGACGGCGTTTGCCCGGAGTGCAACGGTCGGATGGCGACGACGATCGAGGAGGGAGAGACCTGCTGTCTCGGCGTCACCGTGCGGGCGACCCACCGCTGTCGCCAGTGCGCCCACGAACTCTGTTCGGCGGTCGGCCTGGGCCTGCTCGATCAGTCTGCGGTCGTGGGCTTCTACGAGGATCACGGCGTCGACCTCGCCCAGACGCCCTATTGGCGACTGCCGTGGTGTGTCGACGACCACCCCGTCACCGTCGAGTCCGAGGACCCGTGGCGACTCCGCGTCGAGATGACCGAAGGCGAGGAGCGACTCGTCGTTACCGTCGACGGCGACCTCGACATCGTCGAGACGGAACGCACGCCCGTCGAAGTCTCGCAGTGATCGACCGCCGGCTATCGAGCGGTGTCTGTCAACCACTGGTTGTCACTCGCGACGGTCGTCCACGTGACACCTAGACAAACGCTCAAGGGTCCGAGGGCCGACATCCGCGTATGGCCACAGCCATCCAGCTATACACGCTGCGCGAGATGGACGCCCCGGTCCCCGAACTCCTCCGTCGCGTCGCCGATGCCGGCTTCGACGGCGTCGAGTACGCCTATCGTGTGCCGGAGGCAGACCCCGACGCCGTCCGCTCGGCGCTCGACGAGACCGGCCTCGAAGTCCCGAGCGCCCACGTCCAGATCGACGCCCTCGAAGACGATCAGGCGGCGACGGTCGAGCAGTACCGCGACCTGCGGACCGAGCGGCTGGTCGTCCCCTACCTCGATTCGGAGGACTTCGCCACCGTCGAGCGAGTCCGCGAGACCGCACACCGCCTCGACACGCTGGCCGAGGAACTGGCCGACCACGACTACCCGCTGCTGTATCACAACCACGACGCCGAGTTCGCCGACCTGGACGGCCGGACCGCCTTCGACGCACTCGTCGAGGGGACCGACCACGTCGACTTCGAACTTGACATTGGACTGGCGACCTACGCCGGCGTCGACGCCGCCGACGTGATCGAGACCCACGCCGACCGGATCGAACTGGTCCACTGCACCGACACCCACGTCGACGCAGACGAGGCCGCCCACGCCGCCTTCGACACGGGCGACGTGGACTACGAAACGGTCCTCGACGCCGTCGAAGCCGCCGGCATCGAGTGGCAGATCTACGAGAACGGCTCGCAGGACGACCCCGAAGGCGAACTCGATCACGCCCGCGAGGCGTTTCTCTAGAGCCCGCTCATCGGTCCACGTGCCTGGCGGATGAAAGGGCGAGGCGCGGTCGCGTCTTCTGCGTCGGCACTATCCGAGCGATAGCGAGGATATCCGGGGCAGAAGGCGTCGAGCGCGCCGAGGGCTTTCGGTGTCCTGTTGACCGAAGCGAATCGTTTAGTCGGAAACGATCTGCACACACTCACAGCCGAACACACGTCGACGGGATTTGTTACTAGTCGGCGGTCGCGGCGCAGTTGTTCGGCCCGAGTTCCCACTCGAAGGCGTCGTCCTCGTCGGGCGTCGTCTCGCCGAGGTTCGCCGCGATGATCGCCTCGAAGTTCGAGGGTCGGGGCGGCATATCGTCGAGGATTCGGTCGACGAAAGCGTCCTCGTCGGTGTCGAAGACCCACAGGTCCTCGCGGAGAGCACCCAGCGCAGCGGTGTAGGTCCCGTCGTCGTTGCGCGGAGTTCGTTCGCTGACGTGGCCCGGTGCGACTGTCGTCGCGTCGTCGAACGCGGCCAGACGCTCGGTCAGGGTCGCGTACAGGTCCCGGGCCAGTTCGGCCGCGCCGTCGTCGCCCGCCTCCAGATCCGGGCGGGCGACACTCTCGACGAAGAGGCTGTCGCCGGTCAGGAGCAGGTCGCCGACGGCGAGCCCGGTCATCCCCGTCGTGTGGCCCGGGAGCGCGACTGGGCGGAGGTCGACCGCGCCGAGCGACAGCACCCCGTCGTCCGGCAGCGTCCCCACGTCGTAGGCGATGCCGCGGTCGCGGGCGCGCTCGGACACGAGCATCTCGCCGCCAGTGGCCTCGGCGACCGTCCTGAGCCCGCTGACGTGGTCGGCGTGGACGTGCGTGTCGATGACGTACTCGACAGTCGCACCGCGGTCGGCTGCATCGGCTCCGTAGCGGTCGGTGAAGGCTCGTAGCGGGTCGACGACCGCCGCCTCGTCCTCGCTGACGAGCAGGTAGCCGAGGCAGCCCGAGGACGGGCGCTGGTACTGCAAGACGGTCGCGTCCGCGTCGGTCGTGATCTCGTGGGTCTCGTAGACCCGCGCCCAGCCGTCCATTCCGTCGGCGAGGTTGTGCGCTTGGATGCCCGCCTGCTCGAACAGGCCGGCGACGTAGGCGCTGGACTCGCCGCGGGCGCAGACGACCGTGATCGGTCCCTCGCCGTCGACCTGCGCGGCGAGGTCGTCGACGGTGTCGGTGACCTGGGCCTGCAACGCCTTCGAGAAGGGGATCTGCGTGGCCGTCACCGACGGGCCGGCGACGTGCCACTCCTCGAACTCGTCGCGATTGCGCACGTCGAGCAACCGGACCGGCTCGCCCGCGGCGATGCGCCGGGCGAGTTCGTCCGGGTCGATGCTGTCCGGTTCGACCGGGGGCTCGGGGTACTCCTCGGGCATACTGCTCCCTACGACCGTCGGCGTGATAAGCCGTGTCGTGAGAGAGGGAGTGGTGTTTAGTTACGCGAATCGGGAGAGACCAACCGAAAGCCCTCGGCACGCTCGACGGATCTGTGTCGGATATTCTCCCTGCGGTCGAATAGGGCCGACGCAGATCCGTCGACCGGGAGGTCGGTTCGACCGACCTCCTCAGTCGTTGCGGCTGCGCCGCAACGCGCGCCTCGCCCTTTCATCCGCCAGGATTCGGCTGTGTCACCATTCTAACCCTGGTGGATGAAAGGGCGAGCTCCATTCCGGGAACCCGGACCCCGCAAGCACGCCATGCGAGCGCAGCGCGGGTCCCGGGACCGGAACGGAGCGAGGGCTTTCGGTGTCTTGACCGTGGTTGACTCTGCGAAACACTGTCGGACAGGGCGGCGTGGCGATTAAGACGTGTGGAACCGACACGCAGGTATGGACGCAGACTCCTTCGTCGACGACGTTCGCGAGGACGCGGCGACACAAGTGGACCGACTGGGCTCGGAGAAGGTACTGCTCGCGGCGACGAACGCGAACCTCGAACCCGACGCGGTGCTGGCGACGCTGGCGGGCCGCGAGGCCGGTCGGAGCGACGCCTTCGCGGCGTGGGCGAGCGCGAGCACGGGCGAGGCGGCGGCGACGTTCGAGCACGCGAGCCAGCGGGCGGCCGAGCGGTACGAGACACTGACTGCCGACCTCGACGACCCGCCGGATGCGACCGACTGGCCGGTCGTCGACCACCTCGACGGTCTCGACGACGAGGTCGAACGCGCGGCCGGGCTGGTCGCCAGCGGCCTGCTGGGCGACCGGACGCTGTTGCAGGCGGTGAACTTCTTCGTCAACGAGACCGACGAGGCGATGGCCGACACGTGCCGCGAGCTTCGCGAATCGACCGGCGAGGACATCGACGCGGGGGCGGCGCTGCTGGCGTCGTGCTGTGACGACGCGGCCGACTGGGAGCGTGCCCGCGAGGTGGCCGTCGAGACCGTCGGCGTGGCCTACGACGACTACGCCGAGACCCTCGACGCGATGGGGCTGGACCCGCGGCCAGTGTGCTGAGCGCCGCGCCGAAGGGGGTCTTTTTTGTTCGCGCTGGCCGTGTTCTCCCCTGCTATGTGTGACTGTGTGCCTGCGGGAGTGACCCCAGGAGTGCGACCGACGGGACGTGTGGACCGTGGTGGGTCCGTACCGACGACGGGCGGTGAGCGAGCGTGAGCGAGCAGTGTTGCAAGGTCGGGCGCGTGGCCGATCGGTGGTCACTGCCAGACCTCGACGACGCGCTCGCGCGCCGTCACGAGGCCGGCGACGGGCTCCGGGACCTCGCCGAGATGGTGAACCGCCGCGTTCTCGAAGACGCGGTGACGGGTGCCGACGCCGATGTCATCGGGGACGCCGACGCGCTGTACGCCACGATCACCGGTGAGGACGTGAGCGCCGGCCGCCGGGCCGAGGTGCGCGCACAGCTCTCGAACGCCGGCGTCGACGTGCTGGGCATGGAAGACGACTTCGTCTCCCACCAGACCGTCAAGAGCCACCTCAACGACTGCCTAGGGATCGACACCGCCCGCTCCCAGCCGCTGGACCGCGAGCGGGCGACCGGCACCGTCGAGTGGGCCCGTTCGCGCAGCGAGGCCGTCATCGAGCGGACCATCGAACGGCTCCGGGCGAGCGACGAACTGGAGACGGGGTCGCTGTCGGTGACCCACACCGTCAGGATCACCTGCGAGGACTGCGGGCAGACGTATCGGCAGGACGAACTGCTGGCGTCGGGTCGCTGTGACTGTGCAGCGGGTGGTGACTGACCCGTGGGAGCGCCGGACGGGCCCCCCAGCGTCGGCGACGATGAGGGCGATAGTGTGGACCGACAGACACCCGACTCGGCCACCGTCAGGGTTCGCAACGTCGGCGGTATCGACGACTGTGAACTGACGCTGTCGTCGGGCGTCACCGTCCTCACCGGTCGGAACGCGACCGGACGCACGTCGCTGCTGTCGGCACTGGCCGGCGCACTGGGTGGCTCGTCGGCCCGGCTCAAGACCGACACCCGGCAGGGATCGGTCGAACTCGAACTGGGCGAGGCGACCTACCGACGGACCTACACGCGCACCGACGAGGGGGTCGCCGTCGACGGGTCGCCACTGACCGACGAGGGCGACCTGGTCGACCTCTTTGCCTGCCTGCTCGAATCGAACCCCGCCCGGCGCGCCGTCGAGCGCGGGGACGACCTCCGACCGCTCATCATGGCCCCGATCGACACCGGCGAGATCGAGTCGGCCATCGAGGACTGCGAGTCGGAACTCGATCGGGTGGCCGACCGCCTCGACGAGATCGAACGCAAGGTCGAGCGCCGGCCAGCCCTCCAGGAACGCGCCGAAGAACTCCACGCCGAACTGGCTGATCTCGACGACGACCTCGACCGCGCGCGTGCCGCCGTCGAGAACGGCGACGACGCCGGGCTGGCCGAGGACGCACAGGAACTGCTCGACGCGCTCGACACGCACCGCGATCAGCGGGGCCGGCTGGTCGAGAAACGCCGGACACAGCGCCAGAGCATCGACGCACTGGAGAGCGAGCGCGAGGAGCTACAGGCCGAGATCGACGCCACCACGCTCCCCGACGAGGAACTGGGCAGCGTCGAGTCCGCGATCGAGGAGCTACAGGCCCGCGAGCGCTCGCTGGCCCGGACGATCGAGGAACTGACGACCATCGTGGCGTTCAACGACGACCTCCTATCGGGGTCCGTGCCGGCGTCGCTGTCGGGGACCGACGACGCGGCGCTGGCCGCAGAGAGCGAGGACGACCTCCGCTGCTGGACCTGCGGGAACGCCGTCGAGGAAACTGCGCTCTCCGAGCGCCTCGCCGAGCTACGGACGGTGATCGAGCGCAAGCGCGAGGAACACCGGACCGTCGAGGAACGGCTGGACTCGCTCCGGGAACGTCGCCAGCGCCTCACCGAGCGCCAGCGCGAGTACGAGGAACTGCGCGACCGCCACGAGACGGTGACGGCGGAGCTATCCCGCCGCCGCAAACGCGTCGAGACGATCGAGGACCAGCTCGACGCCGTCGACGAGGAGATCGCCGAACTGGAGGCGGAGATCGAGGAAACCACCGTCGGCCGGGACGGCGACGCGCTCGACCACCAGCAGGAACTGACCGAACTGGAGTACCGGCGCGGCCGCCTCGACGGCGAGCTACAGGACGTGGAGGCCGAGATCGACCGCCTCGACGACCTCGACGCCGAGCGCGACGACCTCCGGGAGCGCCGCGCGGCACTCGAAACCGAGCGCGAGGAGCTTCGATGCCGGATCGTCGACAAGGAGCGAACGGCCGTCGAGACGTTCAACGACCACGTCGCGGACGTGCTGGCGTTGCTGGACTACGGCAACATCGAACGCGTCTGGATCGAGCGGACCGCCGAGGACGACGAGAGCGCGTCCTCGTTCGACCTCCACATCGTCCGTGCAGGTCCCGACGGCCGCTACGAGGACAGCGTCGACACCCTCAGCGAGAGCGAGCGCGAGGTGATCGGCCTGCTGGTCGCGCTGCCGGGCTATCTCGTCCACGACGTGTCCGAGACGGTGCCGTTCGTCCTGCTGGATTCGCTGGAAGCGATCGACGCCGACCGGATCGCCGCACTGGTCGACTACTTCGCCGAACACGCCCCCTACCTCGTGGTCGCCCTGCTACCCGAGGACGCTGCGGCGCTGGACGAGGAGTACGACCGGATCCCCGCCGGCGAGATCGGGGCCTGAGACAGGCGTCGGTCCCGGCTCGGCACTACCCGATCTCGAAGCGAGTTCCCCCGTCGTCGCCGCGGGACACGTCGATCGTCCAGCCGTGTTTCTCGGCGATCCCGCGGACGATGTTCAGCGCGGTGTTGGCCTCGTCGTCGGCCAGCAGCGCGTCGAAACAGAGGTCCTCGCTGGCACCGTCGGCCACCAGCGTCGCGGTGCTCTCGACGGCGAAGCCACGCTCGGCGTCGGTGATCGTCACCGATCGGGCGGCGTCCTCGCCCTGACAGAGTTCCCGAAAGAGGTTCTCCAGCAGGTGGTGGACGCGGACCCAGTCGGCGGTGACCGACGGCTCGTCGTCGAAGGTGATGTCGAGCGTCGCGTCGCCGGTCTCGACGAACTCCCAGGCGGCCTGGGCCACCTCGTCGATGTCGATGGCCTCCGGTTCCACGTCCGATTCCTCCTGCTCGATCAGCGACCGGAGGTCGTCGACGATCCCGTCTAGCCGATCGAGGGCGTCGGTCGCGGCCCCGGCCCCCTCGACCTCGGCCAGTTCCGCCTCGACGGTCGCGAGTTCGTCCTCGATACGGTCGCCCAGGATCGTCTCGACGTCGTTGAGCCGCCGGGACTTGCGTTCGACCTGCTCGCGTCCCTTCGGGCTGAACGTCTTCGAGAACCCGATCAGCCCCTCGATCTCGCCGTCGGTGCCGTACCACGGCACCTTCGTCGTCGTCGTCCAGAGGTTCTCCTCTGGCGATCCTGGCACCGGCTCCTCCTTGTCGATGATCGGCGTCCCGGTCTCGATGACCGACGCGTCGTCGGAGACGGTGCCGTCGTGCAGTTCCGGCTCGTACAGCTCCCGGTCGGTCTTGCCGATCAGTTCCTCCCGGATGTCGTGGAGGACGCGACTGGTTCGGACGTGTCGTCCCTCGGTGTCCTTGAAGTACAGCGCCTCGGGGAGGCTGTTCAGCAGCGATTCGAGCATATTACGCTCGCGCTCGAACTTCCGCTCCCACGTCTCGGGAGCGGTGACGGCGGTGACGAAGCCGACGACGCCGACCTGTTCGTCGCCGTCGTACTCCCCGCGACCACACTCCCGGAGCCACTGCTGGCCCCCGTCGGCGGTCCGGGCCCGGTAGGTCACGTCGAACTGCTCGCCGTCTTCCAGCGCCATCTTGATGGCGCTCCAGCGCGGGCGCTGGTCCTCCTGATGGACCACGTCGCGGCCCCAGACGACGGTCCTGCTCTCCAGTTGGTCGGTGTCGTAGCCGACGAGCTTTCCGGCCCCGCCCGTCGCGGTCTTCATCGGCGTGGTCGGCGAGGCCTCGGCGTGGTACATCAACAGGGGGAGGTCGTCGTCCAGCGCGCCCAGCACTTCCTCTTGCTCGGTCAGTTCGGACTCGATCCGCCGGGACTGGACGGCGCTCTCGATGCGGGCGGCCAGCACGGTGTACTGGTCCGATCCCTGTTCCTTGCGGACGCAGTCGCTCGCACCCGCGGCCATCGCCGCCTCGATGAAGTCGTTCTCGCCGGGTTCGGCAAAGAGGACGTGCGGGACCTCGGGGAACTGCTCGTCGACGGCCTCGACGAACGCCAATCCGTCCATGTCCTGTAGCTCGCTCCCGCTGACGACACAGTCGATGTCGTCGGTTTCGAGGCGTTCGAGCCCCGCGTCGCCGAACTGCTCGGAGAAGACGACCATCTGCTCGTTCTTGCGCTCGATCAGCGCGGACGCCAAGCTGGAAAACCCCATGTCGGCGTCCACGTGGAGCACCTGAATCGGCTGTGTCCCCCCACTGGCCATGGTCGATCCACGGAACGGAGCCAATTATACCCTCGGTTGACGGGTACGACAGTGTTCAGAGAAGCAACTTCAGTCTCCGACTTGCAGACACCGAAAGCCCTCGCACAGTTGCGGTCCCGGGACCCACGCTGTCGACCGAAAGAGCCTGCGGCTCTTTCGTGATGACAAAAGACGCCGAACGGCGTCTTTTGAACCACGCTCCAGTCGGTGCTTGCGGGGTCCGGGTACCCGGAACGACGCTCGCCCTTTCATCCACCAGAGCACAGACTGGGACACAGCCGAATCCTGGCGGATGAAAGGGCAAGGCGCGTCTCGCGGCGTCTGCGTCGGCCCTATCCGAGCGAGAGAGAGGATATCCGGCACAGACGCCGCGAGCGTGCCGAGGGCTTTCGGTGCCTTACTCCGACCACTGCTGGTCTCTTATCTGAACACGACCACAGGAACGTCCAGAGCGAGGATCAGTAGGGCTGTTGCTGGCGGCCGGGGTGTTCGATGTGGAGGTGTGTCGCCGGGAGTTCCGCGACGCACTGGCGACAGAAGCGGTACGTCGGGTCGTTCTCGGTGCCACACTCGGGACACTGACACACCGTGTCGCCGCCGGCGGCCGCATCGTCCGCGTCGACGGCACCCGCGTCCGTGGCGGCCTCGACGGGAGCGGCGTCGAACGCCGAGTCCGAGCGGTTGACCCGATAGGCGTACAGCAGGATCAAGAGATGGGCACACAGCAGGCCGGCGATGGCGACGTACACCCACGCTGACCCGAACATACCTGAACATACGCGGACTGTCCACTTGAGGATTGTGTCACATCATGCCACGACAACCGAACACAGGGAGGCGACCGGCAGGACGTTTTTCAACGAGCACGCAGCCAGCAGCGCCATGGCACACCGCGCGCTGGTCGCCTACCGCGACGGCGACAGCTACCACCTCCACTACGCTCACCGGGACGACGGCGTCGCCGACCGGATCACGGCCGCGACGCCCCTGGGCGGTCGGTCGGCGCAGGCGGGCGCTCGTTCGCACGAAGGACTGGCCGACCGGTTCGGTCTGGATCCCGCCAGTGGCTACGACTGCCACACCCGAGTCGATCCGCGACCGCTCGCCCGCCACGTCTCCCCCGACCGGGTCCTGGCGGCCATCGACCCCAGCGTCGAGTCGCTCGTGGTCGTCGACACCGACTACGAGTGTCGGACCTACGCCGTCTGTCCGCTGGGGATCGATGGCGGGAAGCCACTGGTGCTTGTCGGCCCGACCGACGACGCCACCTCGATCAGGCGAACGCTTGTCGACCAGAAGGAACGTCTCGGTCGGGCCGTCGACGCGGGCGACCTCGACGCCGCCACGGCCCGGCAGGTCCTGCGGCGAACGCTCGCCCGCCGGGCACCGCTCCGGGAGCGCGACGACGCGTCCTTTTTACCGACCGACTGATTACCAGCGTCCGTGACGACCCCCGACGACGCGACCCGGACGCTCGCCGATCCGACCCCCGACGCCGCCGCCGACCTCGTCGAGCGGGGCATCGAGACGGGCGCGCTGGTGACGCTCTTTGGCCGCTGCCGAGTCGACTACGACGGGCGCGCGACCAGCACGCTCGGGTCGGGCGACCGCCACGTCATGCTCAAGCCCGACGGCGCGGCGCTGGTCCACACCGACGAGGGCCAACAGCCAGTGAACTGGCAACCGCCAGGCTGTGAGCACTCGGTTCGGGTCGCCGAGGGCGACCTCGTCGTCGAGAGCGAGCGGTCGACGCCCGAGGAAGAACTGGTAGTCACGTTCGAGTCGGTCGCCCACGCGGCCGCGTTCGACGTGACCGACGCCTCCGACCTCTCGCTGTCGGGCACCGAAGCGGACCTGCGCGAGCGCATCCTCGACGACCCCGACCTCGTCGAACCGTCGTTCACGCCACTCGCCACCGAGCGGACGACGCCGGCCGGCGCGGTCGACATCTACGGCGAGGACGACGACGGCCGCACCGTCGTCGTGGAGTTGAAACGACGGCGTGTCGGGCCGGACGCGGTCGGCCAACTGGACCGCTACGTCGACGCGCTGGCCCGCGACCTCCACGACGACGCCGAACTCCGGGGGATTCTGGTCGCGCCGTCGGTGACCGACCGAGCGCGGGAACTGCTGGCCCAGAAGGGACTAGAGTTCGTCTCGCTGTCGCCGCCCGAGGCGTGATCGGCGCGAACGGGGTCGCTACCCGTCAAGTGGATACACTTCGACGGTGCCGTCGCCGGCAGCGGTCACGCGGAAATCGAGGTAGCGGAACGTGACGGTGCTGTGAGCGGTCGAGTCGAAGAACCGGTCGAGCGCGCCGGTGTCGACCGCGTCGTACAGCGGCGGTAGCTCGGACGGGGGTGACCCGGTCGCCGCGGCGACCGCGTCGACGATCGACTCGGCCGTCGGCGGTGCCGTCTCCGTCGACGAAAGGAGGGGGTCAGTGTCTCGCTCTTTCGCGCCGTCGAGGACCATGGATCTACGTCGGTCGCTACCGACAAAGGCAATCTGGCTAGAGACGTAGCCCCGAGACATATACCGCACCCATTGCAATCACACAGTATGAGTGGTGACGCTGACCCGCCATCGGCGACGGCAGTGACGCGGGTCGAGTTCGACCTTTCGGGGGTGGAATACCCGTTCTTCGAAGTGACCGCCCAGGAGTCCTGTACCGCACGGCTCGAAGAGATCATCCCGCGCGACGAGGGGTACGCCGAGTTCTTCACGTTCACCGGCACCGAACCCGAGACAGTGTTCGACGCGGCCGAGACCTTCGACGGCGTCGAGGCCCAACTCCTGACGACGAACGACGAGGCCGGGCTGTTCGAGTTCACCGTCGCGACGGACAGCTGTCCCGCGGTCCATCTCGCGGAAGCCGGCGCGCTACCGCGACAGATCCGCGGGGAGGACGACACCGCGCGGCTGGTCGCCGACATCCCCCACAGCGCCGATCCGAGCGCCGTCATCGAGGCGTTCCTCGACGAGTACGAGGCGGCACAACTGGCGACGAAACACGAGCAGTCGACGGCGACACCGATCGTCGGCGAGTGGGAACTCCAGCGACTGATCGCGACCCGCTTTACCGACCGCCAGCGGGAGGTCATGCGGGCGGCCCACGAGGCTGGCTACTACGACTGGCCCCGCGAGACCGACGCCCAGACACTGGCCGAAGAACTCGGCATCGCCAGCGCGACGCTGCACAAACACCTCCGGGCGGCCGAGCGAAAGCTCGTCACCGCACTCTTTGACGACACCGGGCGGCGCTAGCGGTCCGACCGGGACTCCTCACACGCATCCTGCAGGTCCGCGAGCGCGTTCATCGCCTCGATGGGCGTCATCGTCGCCACGTCCAGTTCCCGCAGACGCTGTCGCAACCGATCTGACGTGACAGCCGCCGTCGTCCCGGCAGTCGATTCGTCGGCCGTCGCTCCCGGATGGTGACCGTTCGTTCGGTCCGGTCGCTCCTCGCCAGCGCCCGACTGCGTGTTCTCTGGTTCTGTCGGGTCGTCCTGCTCCCCGTCCAGCACCGATCGCGAGCGCTCGACGACTGCCTCGGGCACGCCGGCCAGGTCCGCGACCTCGATGCCGTAGGAGGCCGCCGCCGGCCCGGGGGCGACGCTGTGCTCGAAGACCACGCCGTCGCCGTCCTGACGCGTCTCGAAGTGGAGATTGTGGACGCCGGCGAGATCCTCGGCGATCCCCGTCAGGTCGTGGTGGTGGGTCGCAAAGAGGGTGTACGCGCCGATCTCGTCGTGGATGTGCTCCGTGACGGCGCGAGCGATCGCCAGCCCGTCGGCCGTCGAGGTGCCGCGGCCGACCTCGTCGAGCAAGATCAGCGAGTCGCTACTCGCCCCCTGCAGGATGTCCGCGAGTTCGGTCATCTCGATCATGAACGTCGAGCGCCCGCCCGCGATGTCGTCGCTCGCGCCGACGCGGGTGAACACGCGGTCGAGGACCGGCAGCGTGGCCTCGCGTGCGGGGACGAAGCTCCCGGCCTGTGCCAGCACCGCGATCAGGGCGACCTGGCGCATGTAGGTCGACTTCCCGCTCATGTTGGGCCCGGTGATGATCGCGAACGGCGCGTCGGGCGTCAGGTCGGCGTCGTTGGGGACGAACGACTCCTCGGCGCGTTCGACCACGGGGTGGCGACCGGCCGAAATGTCGATGGCGTCGCCGCCGACGGTCGGCCGGCAGTAGTCGTGGGCGGCCGCGACCTCGCCGAAGGCCACCAGCACGTCCAGCGTCGCCAGCCGGTCGGCCAGTGTCTGGACGCGTTCGGCCGCCTCGGCGACGGTCGAACGCACCTTGCGGAACAGGTCGTATTCGAGGTCGTCGGCGGCGGACTCGGCCCGCATGATCGTCTCCTCTCGCTCTTTCAGTTCGGGCGTGACGAACCGCTCGGAGTTCTTCAGCGTCTGGCGGCGCTGGTAGTCCTCGGGGACGCTGTCGAGGTTGGCGTTGGTCACCTCGATGTAGTAGCCGTGCACCGAGTTGTGGCCCACCTTCAGCGAGTCGATCCCGGTGCGTTCGCGTTCGTTGATCTCCAGATCGTCGATCCACTGCTTGCCCGACTGCTCGGTCGACCGGAGGTCGTCCAGTTCGTCGTCGTACCCCTCGCGGATCACGTCGCCCTCGGTCACTTCCTGTGGCGGGTCCGCGCGGATCGCCGCCTCGATCTCCTCGCGCACGTCCGCCAGCGGATCGAGGCCGTCGTACAGGTCCGACAGCAGGTCGCTCTCGGCGTCGGCCAGTTGCTCGCGCACGTCGGGGACGACCGCGAGCGTGGCCGCGAGCGAGCGCAGATCCCGTGCGTTGGCCCGCCCGCGCGAGACGCGCGAGATCAGTCGTTCGAGGTCGTACACGTCCGCGAGCAGGTCGTGGAGCCGTTCGCGGGTCTGGAGGTCGCCCACGAGTTCGGCGACGGCCTCGTGGCGGCGCTCGATCCGGCCCTCGTCGAGCAGCGGCCGGCGCAGCCAGTCGTTGAGCCGTCGGCGGCCCAGCGCGCAGGCGGTCTCGTCGACGGTGTCGACGAGGGTGCGCCCCTCGTGGCCCCGCACGGACCGGCGCTCGAACAGCTCCAAACTATCGAGCGCCACCGCGTCCAGCAGCATGTACTCGCGGGGGTCGTAGCGCGTGAGGTGATTCAGGTAGTCCAGCCGGCCGCCCTCGCCCTCGGCGATCTCGTCGCTCGTGCCCGCACCGCCCCCGCGGGTGTACTCGGCGTACTCCAGCAGCGCGCCACAGGCCCGCACCTCCACGTCGTCGGCCAGCAGCGAGTCGGGCTGACCGAAGTACGTCCGCACGCGCTCGGCGGCGGCCTCGCGCTCGAAGACCACCTCGTCGTAGGGCGTCACCATCGCCGCCGTGCCGAAGACGGCGTCCTCGTCGACGGTCACCCCCGGGCCGACGATGGCCTCGGCGGGCGCGAACCGCCCCACCTCGTCGGCGACGGCGTCGGTGTCGGCGACGCTGGTCGCGTAGAAGTCGCCGGTCGACACGTCCAGCATCGCCAGCCCGTAGCGGGTCTCGTCGCTCGCCCCGCCGCCCCCGGCGCTGGCCGTCAGCGCCGCGACGTAGTTGTTGTCCGGCGACCCCAGCAGCGCGTCTTCGGTGAGGGTGCCGGGCGTGATGATCCGGGTGACGGCGCGCTCGACGATGCCGGAGACCTCGTCGGGGTCCTCGACCTGATCGGCGATGGCGACCCGATAGCCCGCATCCAGCAGCGTCTCGACGTAGCTCTCGGCGTTGTCGATGGGAATCCCCGCCATCGGGTACTGGCCCGTCGAGTCCTCGCGCTTGGTGAGCGTGATCTCACAGAGCCGCGCGACCCGCTCGGCCGCTCCGCAAAAGGCCTCGTAGAAGTCCCCCACCTGAAAGAGGACCAGCGAGTCGTCGTAGGCCCGACAGAGCTCGTAGTACTGGCTCATCATCGGCGTCAGCTCGTCGGCCTGCTCGGCCATCTTCTCGGGTGCGCCCACCGCCGCGTCCATACGCGAGAGGGAGGCTCTCGTCGCTTTAATATACTGCGGGTCGCGGGGACACGAGCGGTGCCTTGTCACCCTACCGAAAGGAAAATGATACCACCGCGTCCATCCCCGAACGCAATGTCCCTCCAGATCGGTACCGCCCTCAGAGGCGGCTTCGACCGACTCGTCAGCCGCACCGGCGGCATACTGCTGCTGGCCTACGCGCTGACCTACGTCGTCTATCAGTCGTCGTTCAACGGCATCGTTATCGAACTGTACCGACAGTACGACATCGAGACGGCCGGCACGCTCCAATTCGCGCTGGGCGGGCCGCTGTGGCTGCAGGGAATCGCCGTGCTGGCCTGCCTGCTGGCCCTGAGCTATCTCTCGATCGTCGCCGTCCGCACCTTCGTCGCCGAGGCGCGTGACTCGTTCCCCGCCGACGCCTTCACCGATGGGATCGTGTGGGCCCTCGTGAATCTCGCCGTCGGCGGGATCGTCTTCTCGCTGCTGTACTGGATCGGGCTGGTCGCGCTGCTCGTCCCTGGGCTGTTCGTCCTCGTGAGCTTCGTGTTCATGCCGATCTACGTCGCCGCGGAGGGTGAGAACTTCGTCGACGCGCTCCGCCATAGCTGGGGCCTGGCGACGGGCAACCGCCTCGAAATCTTCGCGCTGCTGCTCGTGTTGATGGCTGTCGGTGGCCTGTTCGGCGGGATCATCGGCTTCGGCTCGGCGATGGTCGCCGTCGCCGGCGGCCCGTCGGGCCTGTTCAGCGTTCTCGTCTCCGTGATGATCGCCCCTGTTTCGCTGTACGGCCTGGCCGTGACGACCGACGCCTACACGCAGTTGCGCGAGGACGAACGCGAGGACTTCGGCGGCGAGTCGGCCGCGGCCACGACGCCCTCGACGCCGGCCTAACGAGCGGCGAAACCGCCGTCCGCGGCGTGGGAACGCCCACCAAAACCGGTTTCGACATTCACTTTTTTAAGCCCGTTTCCCCCACGTAGGGCTATCCGCTCGTGACATCGACATCGACCGAGTCGAAGTCGTCGTACGCACGAATCGTGTCGTCGTTTCTCAAACATCAGCACTTCTTCGTGTTCACAGCGCCGGTGCTGTTCGTCGCGCTGGTGTACCTGTTCGCGCCGACCGACGGGGCCGGCGGGAGCGGCTACTGGCTCGAATACTGGTGGTTGTTCCCCTGCTTCCTGCTGGGCGCAACCATCGTCAACACGGTGGGTATCAGCGGCGCGGCGCTGTTCGTCCCGTTCCTGATCTTCGTCTACCCGCTGGTGGCCACGCCGCTGGACGCGCCGACGATCGTCAAGATCGGCCTGATCAGCGAGTCCTTTGGCCTGTCCAGTTCCGCCGTCGCGTTCGTCGCCCACGGGCTGGTCGACCGCCGGGTCGGGACGGCCATCGTCGGCGGCGCGCTCCCGCTAGTGGTCGGTGGCGCGTTCCTCTCCTTCTTTCTCCCGGAACCGGTGTTCCAGTTGCTGCTGGCCGTCGTGCTGACGCTGTCGGCGTACCTCCTCTTCAACCTCGACCTCTCGCACGGCCACGGCAGCGACGACGAGCCGACGGCCGCGGCCGACGGGGGGAGCGACCTGCCAAACGACGACGACAAACTCGGCCACGCCGGCGTCAGTGTCGACGACGACGGCACGGTCACCCGCGTCGACCGCAGCGGCACCGAGTACCGCTACGACCGCTCTGGCTACCTCGAACGCTTCGGCACCTACGGCTTCGGCGGGGTGTTCCAGGGCGTCGCCGGCTTCGGGATCGGCGAGATCGGTATCGTCTCGATGCTGCGCTCGAAGATCCCCGTCCGCGTCGCCATCGGCACCAACCACATCATCGTCGCGACGACCGCCATCGCCGCCTCGCTGACTCACGTCTTCGGCGGCGGCCTCGTCGGAGCCCACCAGCTCGATCTGGCGTCGACGCCGTGGAACATGGTCGTCTTCACCGTCCCGGCGACGGTCACCGGGGGCCAGATCGCCCCCTACGTCACCTCGACGTTCAGTACGCGGACGCTGAAGCTGTTCGTCGCCGGCCTGTTCGTCCTGATCTCGACGGCGCTGTACGTGCTGGCCGGGCAAGGGCTGTTCTGACGCCGGCGACGCTTCGCCGTCGGTATCGATGCCATAACTTACTCCGCTGGCCCTCGTAGTCGGAGGTATGGCCCCCACCACGCAGAACCGCCCCCACGTCATCGACTCGAAGGCCGCGCTGGAGAAGCTGCTCGCCGAACACGACCGCGTCCTCGTGGAGTTTCACACCGAGGGGTGTACGATCTGTGCGTCGATGGAACCAGTGCTGGGTGCCGTCGCGAAGGCCACGGATGTACCCGTCGTGACGATGAATCCCCGGGACGACTCCGTGCTGGTCGAGGAGTACGACGTGCGCTCGGTCCCGAAGCTGTTGCTGTTCGAGGACGGCGAACTGACGAAGACGAAAGAGGACGGTTTCGTCCCCGTCGACGACGTGAGACAGTTCCTTGGCGAGTCGTGAGCGCCACCGCCGGCGGGGCGGCTACGTCCCCTCGACTAGCCGCTGGAGTTGCTCGGGCGGGACCGCGCCGCGGGCACCGTGGTCGTCGTAGGCGAAAGTCGGGACGCCGGTGACCCCCTCGCGCTGGGCGGCCGTGAACTGCTCGCGGACCTCCTCACGGAGCGAGTCGTCGTCGAGTGCCGACCGGATCTCGTCGGCGTCGATGCCCGCGTCGGTGGCCAGATCGACCAGCACGTCCGGGTCGCCGATGTCCCGGCTGTCCTGCCACAGCGCCGCGAAGATGGCCTCGTCGAAGGCCAGCCACGTCTCGTAGTCGTGGGTCGACTGGACGTGATAGGAGGCGATCTGGGCGTTCAGCGAGTCCACGTCGCTGGCCAGGTCCAGTTCCATCTCGACGTCGTACTTCTCCTGGAGGCGTCGAACCCCCTCCTTGGCCTGCTCGAAGTACTCGTCGTCTTTCCCGTCCTCGACGGAGTGGTCGATAGTCCCGTCTGGGCGGCGCTTGTGCGACTGGAGGTCGAACGGTCGCCACTCGATCCGCAGGTCGTCCTCCCGCGTGCCCTGATACCGGGAGAGCGACTCTCGACCGAGATAGCAAAACGGGCAGACGTAGTCGGAGTAGACGGTGACCGTCTCGTCGTTGCTCATCGTAGTCGGTGCTTACCGATCAGGACACAAGAGGATTGGCCGGTCGTGTGCTGGTCGCGAGAGACTGTCAGAGCTTAGGCAGAGGAGGGGTCGGGGCCCACCTCGACGGCGTAGTCCGACTGGATCCAGGCCGCCGAGTTCGTCCGGTCGTAGACGATCGTATCGCCGTCACCGGTCGTGAACGCGCCGTACTGCTCGTCCTCGCTTGGTTGCTCGTCGGTCGTGTCAGGGCGAGTGTTCGTGTCGGTCATGGATTGGAGTGCGTTACCCAGTCACAATGGAATGTACTGTATAAGCCTTGTCCCGGATATGGTATGCAGTCCTAGTACCATACTAGGCGTTCGTCGGCATCGGAAATCGAGAACGCGGCGCAGTAATTCCACACTGCCAGCCGTGGCGGTCGTTCGCTGTCGGCCTACTGCCCGCCCACATCGAGCGCGTAGTCCGACTGGATCCAGGCGTCGGGGTTCTCGCGGTCGTAGACCACGAAGTTGCCGTCGCCAGTCACGAACGTCCCGTATTTGTCAGTCTGTGCCCCACCTGTTTGGTCGACTGTCCCTGTCATCGTCCCATGCCACCCGGCGAACCGGGTTGCCCGATATATAGGACCAACTATCATAAATATTTATTATTTTCACGGCGGCGAGAGATTAAGCCGGTGATCTGACGGTGGAAAATACGCCACCCGACAGATCGGAGAGGGTATGGGCCCACGCAGTCGGTGGGCGCGTCCTGAGACGGATTCTTGTAGCCGTTTCCCGGATCGACAAGAATCCGTCTGATAGTGATTATTGTAGCGATTTACCGGTACGCGCCGACCCCGGGTCGGCGCGATCCGGAAATAATCTACAATAAACACTATGAACCATCACCGATTAGGGGTGGGTCGCCGACACGACGGGTATGACACGTCAGGCAGCACCAGTCGTTCCGCCGGTCGTGCTCTCGATCGCGGGCAGCGACAGCGGCGGCGGCGCGGGCATTCAGGCAGACACGAAGACCATCGAGGCAGGTGGCGCGTTCGCGACGACGGCGATCACGAGCGTCACCGCTCAGAACACGCGTGGTGTCCGGGCTGTGACGACGCTCGATCCCGCCGAGGTCGAGGGTCAGATCGACGCCGTCGTCGAGGACTTCGACGTGCGGGCGGTCAAGACGGGGATGCTGGCGACCACGGAAATCGTCGAGACGGTCGCGGCCCGCGGCGACGACCTGCCGGCGCTGGTCGTCGACCCGGTGATGGTCGCGACCAGCGGCGATCGGTTGCTCGACCGCGAGGCCGAGGCCGCCTACGAGGATCTGATCGCCGAAGCAACGCTCGTAACGCCCAACGCCGACGAGGCCGAGGTGCTGACCGGGGTCGAGGTGACCGATGCCGACGCGGCCCGCCGTGCGGGCGAGGCGCTCGTGGAGACGGGTGCCGACGCTGCGCTGGTCAAGGGCGGCCACGTCCCCGGCGACGACATCGTCGACACGCTCGTCACCGGCGAGACAGTCCACACCTACCGCCACGACCGGATCGACACCGACGCGACCCACGGCTCTGGCTGTACGCTCTCCAGTGCGATCGCGACTCGACTGGCCCACGGCGACGACCTGCCGACCGCGGTCGGCGAGGGGATCGCCCTGCTCTCGCGGGCCGTCCGCTACAGCGCTGACGTGGGCGAGGGGGCAGGGTCGGTCCACCACACCGTCGAAGCGCGCAACGAGGCCGCGCGGACGGAGACCACCGAGGCCGTCGAGACGGTCGTATCCGGGCTGCTGGACGCCGACGCGGCGGCGCTGGTCCCCCGTGGCGTCACCAACGTCGTCGGCGCGACACCGTACGCCGAGTCGCCGGCTGACGTTGCCGCCGTCGAAGGCGGGATCGGCCGGACGAGAGACGGACTGCGGCCCAACCGCGGCGTCCGGTTTGGCGTCGAGACGGCACTGATCGACGACGTGCTCGCCGCTCGTGAACACGATCCGGCGCTTCGCTTCGGGGTGGCGTGTACAGCGACACCGGCCGTCGTCGACGCGCTGGTGGGCCTCGACGGCCCGGTCGCGACGGTCACCGAACCGGACGCCGACGAGCGAGTGCGAGCGGCCTTTGCCGCGACCGAGGCGACGCCGGCAGCGATCGTCGACGACCACGGCGAACGGGTGTGTCTGCTGGCGGCCACGGCCGAGAGGCTACTGGCACGCGTCGAGACGGTCGTCGCGAACGTCGACGAGTGACGTGAGGTCGCCGGTCACCGCCCGTGTCGCCGGCGATTCAGTGCAGCGAGCGCGGCCAGCACGACCGCGAGCAGTGACACGACGAGACCGAAGCCGGGGCCGTCGGCGGCCGTCGTAGTCGATGCGGAAGGAGTCTGCGTGGTGGTCGTTCCCGTCGTCGTGACCGCCTCGGTCGCCGTCCCGCCTCTCGTGGTCTGGACCGGTGCGGGTTCGACAGCGATCTCGACAGGCTGGACACTACCGGCACCGAGCGAGGTGGTGCCCGCGGTGGGGAGGCTGATCCGGCGCGTGACGAAGGCCGTACTGTTGGGAGCCAGCGCGACCCGGACCCGCTCGACCTCGTCGAAGTTCCGCGTGAACACGACGGTCATCCGGCCGGGCGTCGGCGCGCCGTTGTACACCGTCGCGGTGAGTGCGACGGACTCGCCCTGTCTGAGCTGTGACTGTGCGGCCGAGAGCCCGACGACGCGGGCGCTGGCCGGCCGCTCGACCGTGACGTTGACCGTCGAGCCGTCGATGGCGACGACGTAGGTACCGGGGGTCGGGAAGCGGTGGGACAGCGGGACCGTCGTGGTGCTACTGGCACCGATCCGACCGCTGGTCTCGTTGACTGTGGTCCCGTTGACTCGCATCGAGAGGTTGTACTGACCGGCGGTGCCGCCGACGTTGCTCACGGCGGCGTCGACGGTCAGGCGCTCGCCGGTCACCAGTTCGATCGATTCGCTTCCCCGAGCGGTGACGTTGCGGTACCGGCCGGTGATATGGTAGGCGTCGGACGATCCGACCGACGGGAGTTCGTAGCCGATCCGTGCGGGCAACTGCCCGAACACCGCCGCGTGGGTCGTCCGGTTCCACATCGTGACGTTGGCCGGCGTCTCGGTGTAGGTCTGGCCCACGTCCAGCAGATCGGTGCCCCCGGCGTCGCCAAGCGCGTTGAGGAGGTCGAGCTGAGAGACCGGGCCGCGACGCTCGTTCATCGCCCGGAACACGTCCTGAAGCGTCTGCTCGCGGTCGGTCGCGACGCGAAGCTGTCGGTCGAGCTGGCCGGCGACGAGCGAGCCCTTGTAGTACTGGGGCGAGCGCACCCACGTCGAGGTGTTAGCGAGGACGACACGGTCGTACACCGGCCACGTTCCCTTGCGCATGCGGTCGCGGAACGCCTGGAAGTCGATGGCGTCCTGTTCGAGCGAGAGCAGGGCGGCGTAGTACGACGCCGACGCCTCGGTGAACCACGCCGTCCGACTCGTCGGCCTGAACGACTGGCGCGAGTGGACGTACTCGTGGAGCCACGCGCTGTCCGCGGTGTCGAGGCGTTCGCTGTCGCGGACCCAGAGGTCCGTGTCACCGGTCTGGAGGCCCCGAACGCCCCAGCCGATCCCGTCGGTCGGCGCGGCGATCATGAAGACCCGCTCGTCGCGGTCGCCGACGCGCAGCGCGTCCGAGCCGTTGGCGAGCGCGTCGAGGATCGCGTCGGGCGACTCACTCAGGTTCGCGGCCGCCGGAACGACGAGGCGGAACTGCTGGCCGGCGGCCGTCCGCTCGTGGGTCTCGGACTCGCCGAGGAACACGAGCCACTGGCCGGCCTCGCCCGGCCCGGCCGTCGAGGACCGGCGTTCGAACCGGATCGGCGTCCTGCCCGTGGCCTCCCAGCGCGTCGGCGTCGACGGGCGCTCGAACAGCGACCAGTTGGCCGTATCGGTGTAGAGATAGCGCCCCGACGCGGCCTGTGGGTCCGTTCGATCGACCGTCTCGTTGACGGGCAACTCGTAGCTGATCTCGGGCCGGGGGGTCGTGCCGTCCCACCGGAAGTGCGTGGCGTTGATGTGGACGAACCCATCGCGGCCAGTCAGGGTTCCGTCGGCCGGGATCTCCGTCCCGAGGGAGACGAGTCGGTCGGGAACGGCGTAGACCTGCCGCACGCTGACGGTTCCGGGCTGGTCGGGCAGCCGCTGGAACTGCTGGGCGAGATAGATCGTATCGTCGGTCTGGAGGGCGTCCCGACTCGCGACGGTCTCGGCTGGCATCATCTCACGGTCCAGCGACCCGGCGTCGTCGACCGACGGTGGCTCGACCGGCGTCTGTAGTTCGCTGCGTTCCGGTGTCGCCGAGGAGAGGACGCCACTCTCGCTCCCATTCCACCCCGGGTTCGGGACGGGCGCGACGCTGCCGGTGAGCCCCAGCACGACCAGCAGCGCGAGTACCCCACGCGACACCTCGCCCATGTACCCTCTGTTACACCGCCCCAGACAAATAGCTGCCCCGGCTATCGCTGGGGTGGTCGGAAGCGTCACGGACGGCCATTCGGATTCAATCATATAGGCTACAAAAGTGCGCTTCAGGAAACGCCCATGCCCCTCTCGCCCGTGATTACTATCGACGAAACACATGACAGACCACGAACTACCGCCGCTACCGTACGACTACGACGCACTGGAACCGCACATTAGCGAACAGGTCCTGACGTGGCACCACGACACCCACCATCAGGGCTACGTCAACGGCTGGAACAGCGCCGAGGCGACGCTCTCGGAGAACCGCGAGACTGGCGACTACTCCTCGACAGCCGCCGCGCTGGGCGACGTAACCCACAACGGCTCTGGACACATCCTCCACGACCTGTTCTGGCAGTCGATGAGCCCCGACGGCGGCGACGAGCCGACGGGTGCCCTCGCCGACCGCATCGCGGAAGACTTCGGGAGCTACGAGGGCTGGAAAGGCGAGTTCGAGGCCGCCGCTGCCGCCGCCGGCGGCTGGGCGCTGCTGGTCTACGACAGCTTCAGCAATCAACTACGCACCGTCACCGTCGACAAGCACGACCAGGGCGCGCTCTGGGGCAGCCACCCCATTCTGGCGCTGGACGTGTGGGAACACTCCTACTACTACGACTACGGCCCGGCCCGTGGCGACTTCATCGACGCCTTCTTCGAGGTCGTCGACTGGGACGAACCCAGCGCCCGCTACGACGAGGCCGTCCAGCGATTCGAGTAGGCGATCCGTTTTCGACCGTGGGCATCACTGGTCGGCTCTTTTCGACGTTCGCTGACCGCCACAGCGATCGTGTTTGGTGAAGCAAGAAGCAGCAGCTTAGACACCGAAAGTCGAGCGGTGCGTGGTTCGGAACAAAGTGAGAACCACGATGCGAGCGGGAGCACTAGCGACACGCGAGCGACGCGAGTCTTTCGGTGTCTCAATCGCAGCAATCACTGCGAAACGAAAGACGACCCCTAGCAGCGACCCACAACCCTTAGGCCCCCGTCGAACCCACGGGCGGGTATGACAGAGGCGACGGGCATCGTCGGGGAGTTCCTCTCGCTGAAGGCCGACAGTGATGCCGACATTCTCGCGATGCAGTGCGGTGACTTCTACGAGTTCTTCGACGAGGACGCGGAACTCGTCGCCGACGAACTCGACCTGAAGATCAGCCAGAAGTCCTCGCACGGCTCGTCGTACCCGATGGCGGGCGTCCCGGTCGACGATCTGACCCCCTACGTCTCCGCGCTGGTCGAGCGGGGCTACCGGGTCGCCGTTGCCGACCAGCACGAGACCGCCGACGGCCACGCCCGCGAGATTACCCGCGTCGTGACGCCTGGCACCCATCTGGAGACGACCGACGACGCCGCCCAGTACCTCGCGGCGGTCGTCGCCGGCGACGGGGGCGGTGGGGGAGAGTCGGCCTACGGACTCGCGGTCGCCGACGTGACCACCGGACAGTTCCACGTCACCGAACTCGACGGCGAGGACGCCCGCTCGCGGGCCCAGACGGAACTGTACAAGTTCGACCCCGCCGAGGTGTTGCCCGGTCCGACGCTGCGCTCCGACGACGACTTTCTGGATCGACTGCGCGAGCGCACCGACGCCGCGCTGACGCTGCACACCGAAGAATCGTTCGCGCCGGGCCGGGCCGGCCACCGGGTGCGCGATCATTTCGGGGCCGAGACCGTCGACAGCGTCGGAATCGCCGACGACGAAGCGGCTATCCAGGCCACCGGTGCCGTCCTCGCCTACGTCGAGGAGACCGGCGTCGGGACGCTCGCGTCGGTGACGCGCCTGCAGGCCTACGGGGCGACCGACCACGTGAACCTGGACGCGACGACCCAGCGCAACCTCGAACTCACCGAGACGATGCAGGGTGACGGCGACGGGTCACTGTTCGACACGATCGACCACACCACGACGGCCGCCGGCGCGCGCCTGCTGCGGGAGTGGCTCCAGCGCCCGCGGCGTGATCGGGGCGAACTCACGCGCCGCCAGTCCTGCGTCGGGGCGCTGACCGAGGCCGCGATGGCCCGCGAACAGCTGTGTGAGACCCTATCCGACGCCTACGACCTGGAGAGACTGGCCTCGAAGGCCGTCTCGGGCAGCGCCGACGCCCGGGACCTCCGTGCGGTCGCCGGCACGCTCTCGCTGCTGGAGACCGTCGAGGCGGTCGTCGACGACGACGGGCGACTGGCCGACTCGCCGCTGGCCGAGGCACTCGACCGCCTCGACCGCGACGCCGTCGCCGACCTCGCCGCGGAACTCGACGCCGCGCTCGTCGACGACCCGCCCGGCACTGTCCGACAGGGCGGGCTGTTCGACCGTGGGTACGACGACGAACTGGACGACCTGATCGAGCGCCACGAGGACGCCCTGGAGTGGCTGGAGACCCTGCCCGACCGCGAGAAAGAGCGGACGGGGATCACCCACCTCTCCGTGGATCGCAACAAGACCGACGGCTACTACATCCAGGTGGGCAAGAGCGAGGCCGACGACGTTCCAGAACAGTACGACCAGATCAAGGAGCTGAAAAACTCTAAGCGCTTTACGACCGACGAACTCCAGGAGAAAGAGCGGGCGGTGTTCCGGCTGGAAGAACAGCGCCACGACATGGAGTACGAACTGTTCGGTCAGTTGCGTGAGACCGTCGCCGAGCGGGCGACGCTCCTGCAGGACGTGGGCCGCGTGCTGGCCGAACTCGACGCCGTCGCCTCGCTGGCGATCCACGCCGTTCGCAACGACTGGAGCCGACCCGAACTGACCGACAGCCGCGCGCTGGACGTGGAGGCCGGCCGCCATCCCGTCGTCGAGCAGACCACCGAGTTCGTCCCCAACGATCTGCGAATGGACGACGAACGTCAGTTCCTGATCGTGACGGGACCCAACATGAGCGGCAAATCGACGTACATGCGCCAGGCCGCGCTCATTACGCTGCTGGCACAGGTCGGCAGCTTCGTCCCCGCACGCGGGGCGACAGTGGGGCTGGTCGACGGCATCTACACTCGCGTGGGCGCGCTGGACGAACTGGCACAGGGGCGCTCTACGTTCATGGTCGAGATGCAGGAACTGTCGAACATCCTCCACTCGGCGACCGACGAGTCGCTGGTGATACTGGACGAAGTGGGCCGCGGGACCGCGACCTACGACGGCATCTCGATCGCCTGGGCGGCCTCGGAGTACATCGTCAACGAGATCAGGTGCAAGACCCTCTTTGCGACCCACTACCACGAACTCACGGTGCTGGGCGACGAACTCCCCACCGTCCAGAACGTCCACGTCGCCGCCGACGAATCGGACGGCGAGGTGACGTTCTTGCGAACCGTGCGCGACGGCCCGACGGATCGCTCCTACGGGGTCCACGTCGCCGATCTGGCCGGCGTTCCCGGCCCCGTCGTCGACCGCTCGCGCGACGTGCTCGACCGACTGCGCGAGGACGAGGCCATCGACGTGCGCGGCAGTGGTGGCGGGGGCGAGACGACACAGGTGGTCTTCGACCTCGACTCGGGCGAGTTCTCGACCGGAGCGAGCGAGAGCGAGCAACGCGTCGCGACCGACGGGAGCCACGAACAGAACACGGGGGACACGGAACCGTCGATAGATCCTGAAACAGAAGCCGTCCTCGACGAACTCACCGATCTGAACGTCAACGAGACCCCGCCGGTCGAGTTGATGGCGAAAGTTCAGGAGTGGCAAGCAGAACTGGGTGAGTAGCCACGGCACCGGCACATCTATATCTCCCACTATGTAACTCGTCTTTGGGTAGAAAGTGCTGAAGCCGAGAAAACCAAATCCAGATATGCATTTCTTGACCCCGATTTCGAAATACAGTCCGAAAGTCATACCATAGAGTTTTAAGCGACCGATAACCCAATACAGGATGGTATTTTGGGTCTATAGATCTAAAGCTGGCTAGAAAAGCGTGCCCAGAAGCTGCTGGAGTGACTAGATCCGATCCAGAGTTCCTAGATGCTGAACCGCGGTCGACCCCGCTCGTCTCGACAGACCGACGCAGAGCACCGAGTATCCGGTATGGGCGGACAGATTCATGTCATCCGGTAGTGAGCCTGGCCGCCGATCGGCTGCTCGGGCCGTGCCAAATGAGCTAGCGGGCACGTGAGCACGCGAATACCGGCAATCTGGACCAGTATAACAATAGTACATTCGTTACTATTCCCCATCTCGTCGGGAGACCTCAGTCAACGAGAGACACGGGATCTGATCTTCCTGTGGACAGTACTGTCGGTATTTCCGCCATCAGCGGATATCTGTTGCTGATGGTGAACGAGTATATGCGCCACAGTGACGGTGCAGACACTCCGTCGTGGAATGGTATCCGGCACGGACACGAGGGAGACGGTCGCTCGTGCTGGCGCAGAACTGCTGTCGAACCGAAATCGAACCGTCGTCGCTGATTTGTACTGGCCAATCAGCCACAAACACGTCCGGTGAGGCCGGATCGTTCGTTCGAGCCGTTCGCACACGGTGTGGCTCACCGCAGGAGTATTGGGTCTGGCCCGTCGATGGAGGATATGAAGTACGCAGGAGCGGTCGTCCGAAGCGCGCGTCTGACGGTGCGTAACCCGTTCGCTGTCGTCCTCGTCAGTCTCGGCGTGACGGTGTCGGCGCTTCCCTTCGTGACCGGAATCTTCCTCGCGGGTGCGCTGGGTGCGCTGGTCGGCCTCTGGCTCACGTCGTTCATGCTCGGGTTCGTGGCCGCAGGCGGTGCGCGATTGATGACCGTCGTCCTCGAACGCGAGGTGTCGCTGGGAACCACCTACTTCTGGGCGGGTATGCGGGACGCGAAGACGATGGGGCCAGTGCTGGGCCTCGGCACGTTCGTCGCGTCGGTCGTCGCGATCACGCTCCTCTCGCTCCCTGGCGGAGACGTGGTCAGTCTCGCCGTCTCGCTGTTCGGCGTGTACGTGCTGGCGGCCTGGTTCGTCGTCGCGACGTACGCGCTGACGCTGTGGGCGGCCTTCGAGAACCCGCGGGACGTTCGGGCGGCGTTCGGCGACGGCGTAACGCTCCTGCTCGCAGAGCCGACTGCGGCCGGTTGGGTGCTGGTCCAGACCGTCGGCTGGACGCTGCTGGCGATCCCGCTGGTCATCGCGCCGATCCTGGTCCTGCCGGGGTTCGTCCAGCTAATCGGCACCGAGATCGTCAGGACCGCCGCCACCGAGAGCGACCGACACGAGTCGGTCGTGGTCCGCGACGACGGCGAGGAGAGCGAAGCGGCGAGCTGAGAGCGGGGCTGTCGCCGTCTGTACGGTTACCGCTCGGCGTCGACCGCGTCGGTCACGTGTGCGGCCAGCAGGCACAGTGTGCCCGGGAGAAAGAGACCGACCGTGACGACGGTCACGCCCGCGAAGAGCGCACACGCGAACGAGAGTGTGAGGAACACCGCGAAGGCGTTGGGAGCGCTGAGGAGCCGGTCGACACCGGCACGGAGCGCCCTCCGCAGTGGCTCGCCGTTCCCGATCTCGGGGGCGGCGAAGCCGACGACGAGGTACCAGTCGACGAGGAGGAACGCCGCGACACCGACCGCGATCGACTGGAGCCCTGCCGGCGTCAGGCCGACGAGCGCGAGACAGGTCGCGAGGACGGCGAACGTGCTCGCGCCGAGTGCCAGTCCCGTTCGAGGGGCGGCCAGTCCCGCACGCAGTTCCGGCACGACGGCGATGGGGACGCCGCGCTGTGCGACGGCCGTCGCGAAATTGAGACCGCCGACCAGGACGACGCCGAGGGCGAGACAGGTCCCCCACAACCCCGCCAGCACGGCCAGCGGCGTGCCGACCGTCGCCATGAGCAGCAGGGGGACGGCGGCAAGCGAGACCAGCAGGCTCACCGTGAGCGTTCCGACGAGGTTCCGGTACCCGTGCCGGGCAGTCGCCTTGATCGTCGCTCGCATCATCGTCTCGCTCCCCGCCGACGGGCCGGCACGCGAGATCGTGATACCCTGTTCATAGCCGTCGTACGTCGAACGACGCTTTCAGCGTGGCGGTTCGATGTGGAGAACCCAAACGTTTATTAACGAGGTACGCTTTCTGAGATACGTATGTCAGACAGTGACAGCAGTAGTTCGCCAGAGCGGAGTGCACGCTCTGGTCGGCGACTCACACGACGGAACTGGATCCAGATGGCATCCGCCACTGGGATCGCCGCCCTCGCTGGCTGTTCGAGCGACGGTGGCGACGGCGGCGACGGTGGTAGTGATGGTGGCGACGGAAACGGTTCGACCGCCGGCGGCTCCGGGGGAATGACCACCATCGAGTTCTGGCGCTGGCCCCACTCGACCGACCCCTCGAACACCGGCGAGGACGAGATCGTCCAGGCCTTCAACGAAGGTCCGGGTGCCGAGCAGAACATCCGCGTCGAGCAGGTCAAGAACCCCTTCGGCGACCACAATCAGGCCCTCCGAACGGCGATCGGTGGCAACGACGCGCCGGCAGTGGCGTGGTCGTTCCCGACCCAGCTGTACGACTACTCGGGCCAGTCGCGCGAGGAGATCGCAGAGAACGCACCGTTCGCCTACGTCGACGAGTACATGGAGGACGAGTTCCGGGATCAGTTCTGGAGCCCGTTCTGGGACTGGCAAGAACAGCGCTTCGGTGGGCTCGTCGGTGTTCCGTTCATCGCGGGCCTCACCCCCGGTTTGATGTACGTCAACACCGACGCGTGGGAGGCTGCAGGTCTCGGCGACCTGCCGGAAGACAGCTGGAGCTACGAGGAGTACCTCGAAGCCGCCGAAGCGATCCACGGCGTCGAGGCCAACGGTTCGACCGTCAACGGCGTCGGGGTCGGTCTCTCCGACGCTTCGTCCGCGGCACAGTGGGACGCGTTCCTCGAACAGATGTCGCGGACTGCCGGGAGTCTCATCGGCTCCGGTTACCAGAATCAGGACGACGAATACGCCCTGACGATCGGGTCCGACCCCGAACTCGAAGCGTGGAACGCCTACTTCGGCGAACCGATCGCCAACGGCTGGACGAACAACCCCGGCGCGTACACCCGTGACGGGATTCAGGACCCGTTCTCGGCCGGTCAGATCGGACTCCTTCCCCACGCGACGTTCTCCCGTGTCGAGTTCGCAGAGGAACCGGTCAACTTCGATATCATTCCCTACCCGACCAAGAACGGCGAAGACATGCCCGTCTACACGGGCGGCGGCTGGGACGTGACGTTCTGTGCCTTCAGCGAGGACGTCGGCGGCCAGCCCGAGGAAGCCATGGAGTTCATCAAGTTCCGCAACAACGCCCGGAATCAGTACAACTGGTTCAACACGTCCTCTCAGACGGTCCCGAACAAGGAGGCCTATCAGCTCATGCAGGACGAAGGTGTCTCCGACTTCGTCGAGGAGAGCCGTGGCCTCGAAGTGATGGACCGCGTCGACCAGGCGTTCAGCACGTACGCGGACCAGCAGCAGGCCATCAAGGACCGCTACCCGGACATCAAGGTGACGGAAGCCGGTTCCCCGGTGACCTCGGTGCCCAAGTCCATCGGCAGCGGCCGCGTCCACGAGGCGATGGGCGGCCTGCTCCAGCGACTCAATCAGAACAACAACCAGAACGTCCAGCAGCTGTTCACCGACGCCGAGAACACCTGGGCGGACCTCATCGCGAACTCGGACGACCTCGCGTTCGCCGAGTCGAGCCGCGGCTACAACGCACCGGAGCCGCAGGCCGGCCCGCTCTAGAGCCATACCTATTGGGCATCGTCTGCCGTCCACATCGCAGTCGGTCGTTTTTTCGCCGAAAGTCGCGTTCTCCGCGGTCCGTTACTCCCGCAGATCCCAGCTGTCGAACCCGTAGGTCTCGACGGCGTTCAGGCGCTCGCGCTCGGCGTCGGTGAAGGTCACGTCCAGCGCTTCGAGGTTCGTCTCCAGTTGCTCGACAGTGCTACAGCCGACGATGGGGACTGTAGGCTGGTCGCGGTCGAGCAGCCACGCGAACAGGACGGCGTTGCCGTCGACGCCCTTCCGCTCGGCGAGGTCGTCGATCACGTCCATCTTCAGGCGGTTCTCCGAGCGGACGTAGCCCTCGGGGATCGGGCGGTCCGCGCGCCCGTACGCTCCCTGAAGCGTCGGCGAGTACGGCAGGACGGTGAGGTCGGCCTGTTCGCAGTAGTCGACCAGTTCGTCGGTGGCCTGCAGTTGCCCGCCGAAGTCGGCGTCGCGGTCCGGGATCAGGTACGAAAAGCGGGGCTGGACGCACTCGAAGCGGGGCCAGCCGCGCTCCTCGGCGATGCGGTTGGCGCGGGCGACCCGCCACGCCGGGAAGTTGCTCGCGCCGAGGTGGCGGACTTTCCCGTCGTCGACGACCTCGGCGAACGCCTCCATCGTCGCTTCCTGTGGCGTGTCGGGGTCGTCGACGTGGGCGTACAGCAGGTCGATCGTGTCGATGCCCATGCGCTCGCGGCTCGCGTCGACGGACTCGCGAATCAGGTCGGGGTCGAGGCTGCGCTCCATCCCCGGCGGATTGAACCCGAGTTTCGTCGCGATGGTCATCTCCTCGCGGACGCCACGCTCGTCGAGCCACTCGCCCAACAGGTACTCGCTCTGGGGCTCGTCGTACCCCTCAAGCCACGTCGCGTAGTTGTTGGCCGTATCGAGGAATCGACCCCCGGCCTCGTAGTAGGTGTCCAGAATCTCGAAGGAGGTCTCTCGATCGATCGTGCTGTCGAAGTAGATCGTCCCCAGCGCCAGTTCGCTGATCCGTTCGCCGGTCGTGCCGAGCGGTTTCGTCTCCATGGACAGAGCAAACGGGAGCGTCGGCAAAACAGTTGTGCCTGCTCGCTACTCGAGCGACTCGGCGAGCAGCGTCCGCATCGCCGCTGCCTGCCGCTCGGCCTCGTCCGGGTCGACCCCGTCGAGCGAGTCGATGTACTCGACCGTGAGAAGACCGTCGTAGCCCGCGTGACGGAGCGACTGGACGAACGATTCCACGTCGAGGTCGCCGGCGTCGGGCGACAGTTGAATCTCGTCCCATCCGTTGCCGGCCTGTCGGACGTGGACGTGAGCCACGTCGTCGAGCAGTTCGCGCCACGGGTGGTCGGTGGGGTGCTCGCCCACGACGAAGTGGCCCGGATCGAGCGTGTACCCGAGTCCCGGGACCTCGCTCGCGTATTTGGCGGCCGTAACGGGGTCCTCGGTCAGTGTCCCCCAGTGGGTCTCGACGGTCAGGGTCACGTCGGTCCCCGCGGTGAGTTTGACCAGCGTGCGAAAGCGCGAGCAGTCGTCGGCCAGCGAGGCGTCGACGCCGGCGGCCGGCAGCGTCACGACGCCAACGCCGAGGGCCGCGGCCAGTTCGACGACCGCCTCGACGCGCTCGACCTCGGTGGCGAGGTCCACGTCGCCCGCGTTGACGTTCAGCGCGACCGGTTCGAGGCCCGCGGCCTCACAGGTCGCCGCGATCTCGTCTGCCGTCGCGTCGACCGCGCCGACGACGGAACTCGGGTCGACGTGGGCCCATCCTTCCTGTAGCCCCACGTCGACGGCGTCGAAGCCCAGGTCGGCGAGTCTGTGGCAGGCGTCCTCGAAGGAGAGTCGGCTGTACAGCAGCGACGAGCCAGTGATCCTCACAGGTCGACCCACCCGTCGGTGTCGTCCGCTTCGAGGACGGCGTGTTCGAGTTCGAGCAGGCGCATGCCGTCCACCCCAGTCGTCGGTGGGTCCTCGCCGGCGGCCATCGCGTCGACGAAGGCGACGATAGAGCGTGTGAAGGACGTATCGAGCGTGATCGACTCGACCGCCAGGAGGTCGTCGGCCAGTGGCCCGGGCGCGACGGTACCGGTGCTGTCGTCGGGCGTCATCCCGGTCAGTCTGACCCGCCCCTCGTCGCCGTAGACGGCGAGGTCGATCAGGTGGTCGTCGAGGTCGGTGTGGATCGACGACGATATCGAGGCCAGCACGCCGCTCTCGAACTCGACGGTCGCCGAGACGGCGTTCGAGGGGACGTACAGCACGTCGTCGAGACGGAACTGCTCGGCGACGGCCTCGGGGTCGTGATCGAGGGTCGCTCGCACCCGCCGGGGTTCGCCGAGCAGGAAGGTGAGCAGATCGAGGGTGTGGTGCCAGCCGTAGGCGTGGGCGTCGGCGCTGGCCAGATGTACGTCGCCGAGGTCGCCCGCGTCGAGGCGGTCTTTCAGCGTAGCGAACGACGGCATGTGCCGGTAGTTGTAGTCGACGGCCAGCGTCCCCCCGGTCCGCTCGGCGGTCTCGACCATCCGCCGGCCGCCGGCCACGGAGTCGGCCATGATCTTCTCGCAGAACACGTCCGCGCCGGCTTCCAGTGCGGTGATCGTCGGCTCGACGTGGTACTTTTCGGGGGTGGCGACCGAGACGACATCGGGATCGCGTTCGTCGAGGAGCGCGTCGAGGTCGTCGTACGCGATCACGTCGTAGTCGGCGGCCAGTTCGTCCGCCCGTTCCCGGTCCAGATCACAGACGGCGACGAAGTCCGCGTCGGCCGCGGTTCGGTAGCCCGCCGCGTGATTCCGTCCGGCCCCGCCACAACCGACGACAGCCGCCCGTATCGGCGCTGCTGAATCAGTCATCGTCGTTAGTGAGGATTTGGCGGGGGAAAAAGCTGTCTGCGAAATTCCGAGGCGCTACTCCACGGAGAACTCGAACGCGCCGGAGCCGACCTCGAGGACGAGGTCGTCGCCGTCGGGTTCGACCGCGTGGATGCCCTCGGGCGCGCCCTCGGCCAGCGGAACGCCGCACTCAGCGACCGCTGCGTTGGCCGCGTCGGGCAGGCGCACCGTCGCGGTCGTGTTCCACGGGACGGTGACCCAGCAGTCGTACCCCTGACGGCTGCGCTCCCAGACGACCTCCAGATCGCCCGTCGGCGTCTCGACGCTGGCGTCGACCCAGTCGAGGTCCGCAACCATCGCCGGCGCGATCGTCACGTGGTCGGTGATCGGTTCGTCGCCCAGCTGAATCCCCGCCAGCACCTCGTAGAAGAACTCCGAGATGTGGGTGAAGGGCGAGTGGTTGAACGAGTTCATCCCGTCGCCGACGCGGCTGTCGCTGTCCCAGCGCTCCCACATGGTGGTCGCGCCGTTGCGGGCCATGTACACCCAGCCGGGCTGTTCGGGCTGGCTGACGACCTGATAGGCCACCTCGGGGTGGCCGTGGTCCGCGAGCGTGTGGATCAGCGGTCGCGTTCCGAGGAACCCGGTCTTGAGCTTTCCGCCGTCCGATTCGACCTTCGTGACGAGGTTCTCGACGACCGCGTCGACGTGCTCGTCGGGGACCATCCCGAGGAAGAGTGGCACGGCGTACGAGGACTGCGTGCCGGGGCCGTACTCGGCCGCCTCGGCGTCGAAGTACTCGTCGTTGAACGCCGCGGCGAGGTCCTCGGCGCGAGCGCGATAGCGTTCGCGGTCGCTCTCGCTGCCGACGACGCCGGCGATCTTCGCGAACGTGTCCGTGACCTGGTAGAGGAAGGCGGTGTTGTAGAGGTCGTGGGGGAGTCCACGGCGGCCGTCGGTGTTCTCGAAGGCCAGCCAGTCGCCGAACTTCCCGTACTCGTCGCCCAGAATGCCGTCGTCGGTCACGGAGTGCCAGTAGTCGACGTAGTCGCGCATCCCCTCGTACTGCTCGCGGAGGATGCCGTCGTCGCCGTCGTGCCGGTAGAGGTACCACGGGATCATCACGCGCGTGATCGACCACGTCGGGTCCGCGGGGTCCTCGTGGGCCTTGTTGGGAATCACGTCGGTGACGTAGCCCATCTCGCTCGCCACGTCGTCGTGGTCGCGGGCCCACTTCTCGTCGAAGCGGACGCCGTCGAAGTTAAAGAGGAGCGCCCGCGTCGAGATGTGGGCGTCGCCGGTCCAGCCGAAGCGCTCGTCGCGCTGGGGGCAGTCCTCCGGGATCGAGTGCGTGTTGGAACGCAGTCCCCACACGGAGTTGTGCTGCAACTGGTTCAGATCCTGATTCGAGCAACTGAATTCGCCGCGGCGATCCATTCCCGTGTGGACGACCTTCGCGGTCACGTTCTCCGGGTCGAACTCGCCGGGGTAGCCCGACACCTGCGCGTAACGGAAGCCGTGGTACGTGAAGCGGGGTTCGTACGTCTCGGTGCCGTCGCCGCGGGCGACGTAGGTGTCGGTCGCGTCGGCGCTGCGCAGGTCCTCCGTCGAGAGGTCACCGTCCTCGGTCAGCGCCTCGGCGTGGGCGAGCGTGATCTCCTCGCCCTCGCTGGCTCCCTCGACCTCGATTTCGAGCCAGCCAGTGAGGTTCTGGCCGAAGTCGAGGATCGGTCCCTCGGGGTGGTCGTGGACCTCCGCCACGTCGAACGTGTCGACGACCCGCATCGACTCGACCCGCTGTGGGCGCAGGGTGCCCCCGGGTTCGTCGACCACCGCGGCCGTGTCCCAGTCGCCGTCGAAGCCCGGTTCGTGCCAGCCGCTGGCTTCGAGTCGAGCGTCGTAGTGCTCGCCGTCGTAGATGTCGTTGGCCTGGATCGGGCTGTCGGTCGCGTCCCAGTCACCACGGGTCGAGATGGCCCGGGTCCGGCCGTCCTCGAACTCGACGGTCAGCGTCGCCCGAGCGCGAGGGGAGCCGTCGGCGACCCAGTAGGAACTGCTCTTGGCGAACCAGCCACGGCCGAGCCACAGACCGAGCGCGTTCTCGCCCGCCGCGAGCGCGTCGGTCACGTCGTGGCTCGAATAGAGGACTCGCTGTTCGTAGTCCGTCCACGCCGGATCGAGGTGGCCGTCGCCGATCCGCTCGCCGTTGACGTACAGTTCGCCGTAGCCCACGGCCGCGACGTGAATCCGGGCGTCGGCGACCGTCCCGTCGAGGTCGAACTCGGTCCGGAGCAGCGGGGAGGAGGAGGCCATCACCGACCCGTCGTTGCCGTCGACCAGCCGGTCGCGTCCCCACGTGTCGGTCTCGACCGACGAGGAGGCGTCGACGCCGGCTCCCGCGGCGATGTCGGTCCCGTCGCCGTCGTCGACGGTCAGAGCCGCCAGCGCGAAGCACTGCCACGACTGGACCTGCTCGACGACGCGGTCGTCGCTGCGGACGTGGGAGGCCTGCGTCGCGGGTGACACCTCGAACAGATCGGTCGCGGTCACGCGGACGTACCGACCGCCCGTCTCGACCGCGTGGGTCTGGGGGTCGACGCTGTTGTCCGGCTGGCCGTCGATTTCCTCGACGGGGACGTCCTCGCTTTCGATGGTCTCCTTGGCCACGACCGTCGCGTCCTCGAACGCGGGGTCGTCGGCCACCTCGACGCGGTAGGCGTCGGGGAAGCCAAAGCCCTCGATGGGGTTCTCGTCCCACGAGATGGTCACGGCCGTGTCGTCGGGCGTCCGGACCACGTCGACCGGCTCGGCGGGGTGCAGCGTCACCGCGCCGATGTCGGTCGACTCGCCCAGGTCGACCTGGACCCACGGCTCGACGGCGTCGTCGGGGTCGGACCACTGACTGCGCCAGCCGTTCGAGTCGCCACCGTCTGGCTGGTGGGCGATCCAGTCGCCCCGCCAGTCTTCCGGTTCGAGCGCGGTGCCAAACTGCGCGGGGTCGGCCCACTCGGTCTCGCCGGCGTCGGTCTCGACTTTCACCGACCAGTAGTAGGTCTCGTCGGCCGCCAGGTCTGGGCCGTCGTAGACGACGCTGGTCGATTCGCCCGACTCGACGACGCCCGAGTCCCACATCGTCCCCTCGCCGTCGGCGACGGCCTCGGGGTCGTGACCGACGACGATCCGATACGCGCGCTGGCTGCTGTCGCGCGCGTCCGTCGCCAGTCGCCACGCGAACCGCGGGGCTCGTGTCGGGTCGACGTTGACCGGCGCGTCCTCGTACTCGACGCGCAGGTCTACCGGTCGCTGCGACTGCTCTGCTGGGGGTGCAGACATGTCTAATCAGTCTTCAGCAGCCAGGTTAAGCTTTTCCCCCGCCCGCTCTGCAGTATGTGGTTCAGCGACCGAAATCGACAACGAGGCACCGAGAGACTCGCTACGCTGGGTGTTCGAAGGCAAACTCACTGGGTTCGTACGACCACCGAAAGCCCTCGCGGTGCTTGACCACTCCGGGGCTCGCTGCGCTCCAGTGGGTGCTTGCATCGCCCGGGAGGGATCGAGCACCGCTCGCCCTTTCATCCGCCAGGATTCGGCTGTTGACCAGTCTGAAACCTGGCGGATGAAAGGGCGAGTGCAGTTGCGGGAACCCCGACGACGCAAGCACGCGCAGCGCGCGCAGCGAGTCGCGGGACCGCAACTGCGCGAGCGCTTTCGGTGCATCAATCTCCCGATCCGCGTAACTAAACACGACCGGCCACTCTGTGCCTCACTCGTACCGGTCGGTGGCGTCGTTGAGCGCCAGCCAGTACCGGATCAGGGCGGCGGCGTGGCCCTCTGTCTCGTCGACCCGCCGCGTCGTCGCCTTGTAGGCCTCGTGGACGACGCCGGCCAGCGGGAGCGCCGTCCCCTCCTCGGCGGCGAACTCCCGGGCGTACCGGAGATCCTTGTGCCAGATCGCCAGCCCACCCAGCCCTTCGATCCCCTGCTGGAAGTCGCCGGTCAGGTACCGCTCCCACACGTCCATCCCGAAGAAGTCCCGATACAGCGCGGGGTCGACCCCGTTGTCGCGGGTGAACTCCACGATCTCGGCGTCCAGCGCCGCCTGTCCGGCGTAGCGCATCTGGAGGCCGAGTTTGAGCACCGTCCCGTCCGGGATCGAACCGACGTGGACGTGAGCGTCACAGAGCGTATCGAGCAGCGGCGTGGCCGCCTCGTAGCGCGCCGGGGTCCCGCCGACCATCATCTGGTACCCTTCGCGTGGCGCGCCGCCGGTGATCGGCGCTTCGAGGTAGGCCGCGCCGGCCTCGTCGCACAACTCCTCGGCGACGACCGACGTGTCGGGGTGGGTCGTCGTCACGTCGATCACGGGCTGGCCGTCGTCAAGCGCGTCGAGCAGGCCGTCGGGCCCCTCCAAGGTGGCTTCGACTTCGGGCGAGCCCGGGAGCGCGAGGACGACGGCGTCGCTCTGGGCGGCGACCGCCCCAGGGCTGTCGGCGGCCGACGCGCCGCGGTCGGTCGCGCGCGTCACGGACTCGTCGTCGACGTCGAACACGACCACGTCGTAGCCGTCCGCGAGCAGTCGTTTCAGGAACTCGGTACCGATGTAGCCGACGCCGACGAGACCGATCGTATGCATGACCGACCGTGCGTCGAGAACGGAGAAAAACGTTGGTGTGGTACTGACCGCTGTCCGTCGGAACCGGGAGTCAGGCTTCGGAGGTCCCGGACGTGGTGCCAGCGTCGTCCAGCAGATCCTCGCCGGCGGGTTCGCCCCGGGTGATCAGCGCCTCGCCGGTCTTGGGATCGAAGACGTGGATCTCGCTCTGGGGGAACGCGATCCGGACCGAGTCGCCGGGTTCGATGTCGGTGTTGCGGTCGACGCTGATCGTCACCTCGCTGCCGCCGAACTCGGTGTAGAGGTAGGTCACGTCACCGAGGGGCTCGACGACGTTGACCTCGATACTGAACGCGTCGTCGTTGCCCGCGGCGTCTTCCTGACTCAGGATCTCCTCGGGGCGGATGCCGAGGACGAACTCCGAACCGGCACCGGTCAACTCACCGCGGGCGCTGTCGGGGATCGACACCTGGAAATCGTCGCTGACGAGCGTGTCGTCGGCCAGTTCCACGTCGAAGAAGTTCATCGGCGGCGAGCCGATGAAGCCGGCGACGAACTGGTTGTTCGGTTCCTGGTAGCACTCCGAGGGCGTGCCGATCTGCTGGAGTTCGCCGTGGTTGAGGATGGCGATGCGGTCGCCCATCGTCATCGCCTCGGTCTGGTCGTGGGTGACGTAGATCGTCGTCACGTCCAGATCTTGCTGGAGGTCCTGTAGCTCCGTACGCATCTGGGTCCGAAGCTTTGCGTCCAGGTTCGAGAGGGGTTCGTCCATCAGGAACACCTCGGGGTCGCGAACGATGGCGCGCCCGAGCGCGACACGCTGTTGCTGGCCGCCGGAGAGCTCACCGGGCTTTTTCTCTAACAGGTCCTCGATGCCCATGAGTTCGGCGGCGTCGACGACCCGGGTGTCAATCTCGTCGGGGCTCATCTCGGTGGTCATCCGAAGGCCGAAGGCCATGTTCTCCCGGGCGGTCATGTGGGGGTACAGCGCGTAGTTCTGGAACACCATGGCCATGTTCCGGTCCTTGGGCTTTTTCTGTGTCACGGGGTTCCCGTCGAGGACGATCTCGCCGCTCGTGGGTTGTTCGAGGCCCGCGATACAGCGCAGGGTCGTCGACTTGCCACAGCCCGACGGCCCGACGAGGATCAGGAACTCCCCGTCCTGAATGTCGATGTCCAGATCGTCGACCGCGACAACGTGTTCGCCGCCCTCTTCGCCGAACTCCTTCCTAAGGGTCTCCAGGTTAAGCTCTCCCATTGATACTCTCTCGTTCTATTCCCAACCATTAATGTTTTTCTATAATCTGAGGCGGTCGTTCGGACGAATGGTCCGACCGCGATCACCGGATCGTCCGGTCGAGGAACTGCTCGATCGCTTCGGGGCCGGCGGGCGGCAAATCAGCGACGAGCGGGGCCGGCGACCCGCCCGCCGGCACGTGGGTCGCCTCGTACACCGACTGTGCGTGGGTCGGTTCGGCCGCCAGCAGGTCCATCCCGACGCGTTCTGACTGGATGGCTTCGACGTGCTCGGCCCAGACGTGGTTCAGGTCGTGGAGTTCATACCGGGCGGCATCGACGCCAGCGTCGGCCAGCGCGTCGAAGAACCGACGGCTGTGCTCGACGCTCACGACCTCGTCCTCGCGGCCGTGCAGCAGGAGCGTCGGCGGGCTCTCGGGCGTGACGTGGGTGACCGGGCTCGCCTGCGCGTACCGCTCGGGGCACTCCGAGGGCGGGCCGCCCAGCAGTAACTGCACGAGACCGTCGTCGTCGGCGGCGAGAGTCATGTCCGAAACGCCGTACCAGCCGACGACGGCCTGGACGCCACCGGATTCCTCGGGGGCGACGGTCTTCTCGACCTCGTCGGCGAAGGCGTCACCGAGGTCGGTCACGTCGTCGACGACGGCCGCGAGCAGGGCAAGGTGCCCACCTGCCGAGGCACCCCACGCGGCGATCCGCTCGGCGTCGTAGCCGTACTCGTCGGCGTGGGCCCGCAGCCACCGGATGCCGGCCTTCACGTCCACGAAGTGGTCGGGGAACTGTCCGCTCGGGGTGGGGTTGTCCGCGTCGGTCATCTCCGCGACCGGCGATCCGTCGGGGACCGTCTGGAGTCGATAGCTCACCGTGGCGATGGCACAGTCCCACGCCGCGGCGTACCGCGCCGGGTCGGGGACGTTGTCACGCGTCTCCGCGACCCACCCGCCACCGTGGACGTAGACGACCAGCGGCGGCGATTCGCTCTCCGGGACGTAGAGGTCGAGTTGCATCTCGCCGGATTCTCGCTCGGCGTAGGTGAGGCCTCGATGAACCGTGACATCAGTCATGGTATGACGAAAGGGATGGGGCCGATCACATAAAACTACACGAGTGCTCCGGCCGCCCGCTCGTCGTGGATGTTCGACGGAGTTCGACGAGAAACGGAGCGGCGACGAAAAGACGAATCGACGGCGCGAATTACCCCTTCAGACCGCCGAGGACGAACCCGCGGACGTAGTACTGCTGCATCGAGACGAACAGCACGACCATCGGGATCAGCGTCATCGCGGCGGCGGCCATCAGCGGTGCCCAGAGCGTGCTGACCTGGCCCTGGAAGTAGCCCAGCGCGACCGGGAGGTTGTACAGTGCTGCGTCCCGGGCCAGCACCAGCGGCCAGAGGAACGAGTTCCAGACCGTGATGAACGTGATGATGCCCAGCGTGACGAGGGCGGGCTTCATCATCGGGACGACGATGCGCCAGTAGACGCCAAAGCGCGAACAGCCGTCCATCAGCGCCGCGTCCTCCAGGGAGGTGGGCAGGGTCTTGATGAACTGGCGCATCAGGAACACCCCGAACCCGCTGATGGTGTGGGGCAGGATGATCCCGAGTCGGGTGTTGACCAGCCCGAACTCGTTGAACATCAGGTACACCGGGATGAAGAGGATCATCGGCGAGATCATGATCGTCGCCAGCACCGCGGCGAAGGTCACGTCACGCCCGGCGAACTCCAGGCGGGCGAACGCGTAGCCCGCCAGCGAGTCGAAGACGAGCACGACCAGCGTCGCGCCGCTGGCGTACAGCAGCGAGTTCACGAAGAACCCGAAGAACCCGCGGTCGAGCAGCGGCGTCCGGCCGAGCCACACGTCGAGGTAGTTGACGAAGCCCCAGACCTCCGGGATCACCTTCGGCGGGACGACCGGCTTCCAGCCCAGTTCCATCAGCGAGACCGACGCCATCAGCAGGTACGGTCCCGCCGTCAGCGCCGCGATGACGAACAGGTACGCGTGGGCGCTGAGGCGCTCGATCATGCCCTTGGTCGTCGACGGGTCCTCGAAGATCGTCTCGTGGTCGGAACTCATCGGTCGGTCACCTCCGTGGGGTCGGGAGTGTGTGTCGGAATCATTGGTAGTACTCCGCGTTGCTCTGCAGTGGTTTGTACGAGATCAGTGCGATCAGCGCCGTGACGACGAACATCAGGATCGCCGCCGCCGCCGACTGGCCGAAGCTGTTGTACTGGAAGGCCAACTGGTAGATGAAGTACGAGGGCACCATCGTGGAGTTGAGCGGTCCGCCCTGGGTCATCACGAAGACGGCCCCGAAGCCCATCCGCATCACCAGCACGAGCTGGATGACGACGAGGAAGAACGTCGTCGGTTTCATCAGCGGCCAGATGATGTACCGGACCTTCTGATACTTGTTCGCGCCGTCCATCGCGGCCGACTCCATGACCGACGCCGGCAGCCCCGCGAGCGCGGCCATGTATATCAGCATCGACAGCCCGAAGCCCCACATCTGGGACATGATCACCGAGGGCAGTGCCAGCGTGGTGTCCGAGAGGAAGGGGAGGTACGATCCGATCAGCCCGAGTTCCAGCAGGGCCGCGTTGATGATCCCACCCTCGTTGGGGAACAGAATCAGTTTCCAGACGATGGCCCAGATGATCGGCGGGCCCGACACCGGGATCAGGAACGCGACCCGGTACAGCGTGCTTCCACGGAGCTTCTCTCTGAGCAACAGTGCTGTACTGAACGAGAAGATGATGTTCGTCGGAATGACGATCCCGCCCAGCAGGAACACGTTCTTCAGGGATGTCCACCACACGTCCTGGTTGAGCACCCACACGTAGTTCTCCAGCCCGATGAACTCCCCGGGCAGGTTCACGAGGTTCGAGTCGGTGAAGCTCAGGTACACCGCGAAGGCCATCGGGAACCCGATGACGAAGAGGATGATCGCGATCTTGCCGAGAACGAACAGCCACCCCTGGATCGACTCCTGGGTCGAGAGCGTCAGGTTGTCGATGCTGAAGCGCGATTTCGTCTCCGATTGGTTGAGGTCCAGCGAACTCTCCTGTGATTCAGAGGCCATCGGTGGACCACCTCCGTTGCTGTACAGCCGGTGCCGCCGTGTGCGATGGGAAATCAGTCATTGTCATCGTTGCAGACGCCCGAACCGCTGTGTCTCGGGCCGTGTCTCGGTGACGAGTCGGTCGTTCGAGACAGGGCGACGCCCCCGTCCGTTCGTGACGCTGGCGTGATCGGGGCCACGAGTGAGTCGACTGACGGAAGGTGACGCTGTCGCGAACTGCCATACGTTGTGTGACACGGAGGTGGGTAGGATAAACCTTTTGATCAATAATCCGATTCAGTGGACTGTCAGCCCCGCGATCTCGCAAGGCGTGCGCGCGTCAATTGATCGGGTCCGGCGCTTCGGTCGTCCCACCTCGTGCCGGCGTATCGGTGACCGCACCGTCTGTCCCGGCGCCTCGGTCGCCCCGCTTTCGCTCCCTGCCCCCTCGTCGTTGGGTCACGACGGTACAGCGGTGCGGAAAACCAGTTTCCGCTATCACCGGATAAAGAATAAAACAATAGTACTTTTGTTACAGTAACAGCAGCGATCCCGAACTGTCCTCTCAACCGACCGAATACCGGTTTCTCGGCGGTATCGACGATATGGACCTGTTTCCGGCATCGCCGGAACCGATTTCTAACATTCGATTATCACATTTAGCACAGCTCACGACAACAGCCGAAGCTTGCACAAGCGTTATATATTGAAGCCCGCAATCAGTTCGTATTCAGGTCGAGCCTGAGGACTCATCAGACATGCAAGCTATCGTACAGACAGGGGCTAAAGCGGTCGAGGTACAGGAACGAGAACGTCCGTCGCCCGGGACTGACGAAGTGCTCGTCGAGGTTCACTCGGCGGGCCTGTGTGGCAGCGACGCTGGGGCGTACAGTTACGAAGGCGGCTACGAGTGGATCCCCGTGCCGCGGATCATGGGCCACGAGTACTCCGGGACGGTCGCGGAGGTCGGCGAGGACGTCGAGACTTTCGAGGTGGGGCAGAAGGTCGTCGAGGAGCCGATCCACGACTGTGGTCACTGCTTCCAGTGCAAGAACGGGCAGGAGAACGTCTGCCAGAACTTCTCGATCACCGGGATGCACAACGACGGAGCATACGCCAACTACACCGTCGTCGGCGAGCAACACCTCCACGCGGTTCCCGAGGACGTGCCACTGCGGGAGGCCGCGATCACCGAGCCGACCAGCATCGCGACGCGTGCCGTCCTCGACCAGTCGCGGCTCACCTCCGGTGACAACGTGCTGGTCGAGGGACCGGGGCCGATCGGCGTCCTCACCGCCATCGTCGCGGATTCGGTCGGCGCGAACGTCGTCGTGTCTGGACTGGGGAAAGACGCGGCCTACCGTCTGCCGCTCCTCGACGAACAGGGCATCGGCACGGTCAACGTGCAGGCGACCGACCTCGACGACGTAGTCGAGGAGCGAACCGACGGACTGGGCTTCGACCTCGTGTTCGACACCACCGGCCACCACTCCGGCGTCGAGGAGGCCGTCGACTACGTTCGCAAGGGCGGCCAGATCGTGGTCGTGGGCATCCCCGGCGAGGACAGCGAGATCTTCATGCCGCCCGTGGTCCGGGGCGAAATCGACATCAACACGTCCTACGGCTCGAAGTGGAAGAACTTCGAGCAGGCCCTGCGCCTGATGGAGAGCGGCGAGATCGACATCGACGCCGTGCTGGACACCTCCTACGACATCGACGAGGCCGGCGCGGCCTTCGAGGCGTTCCTCGACTCGGAGACCTGCAAACCGGTCTTTACCTTCGGCGAGGAATGATACGGACAGTTGTAGACGTTTTCCCGGTCGACCGCACGACTGCGTGCGATCGATCCGGGGCAGAACGACAACTATCCGTATGACGCGGACCGACGAAACAGTCACGAACGTTTAACACGCTATCCGACGCATCCGAAACTACAGATCATGGAAATTACCAACGTTTCAGCCACGAAGATCAGCAACGATTCCTGGGGCGAGTTCATCGAGTTCCCCCTCGTCACCATCATGAACAAGTACGACGAGTACCGCAACGTCGACGGCGAGAATCCGCAGGCCCGCCGCAAGTGGATGGGCCCAGTCGGCGACGTGGTCGTCGAGATCGAGACCGACGCCGGCATCACCGGCGTCGGCGTCGGCAACTGGGGCAGCGGTGCTATCGCCACCGTCGTCGAGGAGACCCTCTCGAAGATCGTCGAGGGCAAAGACCCCATGCGACGGGAGTTTCTCTGGGAGCAGATGTACCGCGCGACGCTGCCCTTCGGCCGGAAGGGCGTCGCCGTCATGGCGATCAGCGCCGTCGATCAGGCGCTGTGGGACATCGCCGGCAAGGACGCGGGCAAGCCGGTGTACGAACTGCTGGGCGGCCCGACCAAAGACAAAATCCCGGCGTACGCCTCGAACCTCCACCCCGTCGACATGGAGAAGCTCGAACGCGAGGCCCTCGAATACGCCGAGGCGGGCTTCGACGCCGTGAAACTGCGCTTCCTCCACGGCCCCGAGGCCGGTCGCTCCGGGATGGACAAGAACGAGGAGATCGTCAAGACGGTCCGTGACGCCGTCGGCCACGAGATCGACGTGGCAGCCGACGCCTACATGGGCTGGTCGGTAAAGTACGCCAAGAAGATGACCCAACGGCTCCCGAAGTACGACATGGCGTGGGTCGAGGAGCCAGTCATCGCCGACGACATTTCGGGCTACGCCGAGGTCCGAGAGGCCGCGCCGATGCCGATATCGGGCGGCGAACACGAGTTTACCCGCTGGGGCCACGAGGACCTCCTCGAAGAAGGTGCCGTCGACATCCTCCAGCCGGACGTTGGCCGGGTTGGGGGCATCACCGAACTCCAGAAAGTCGCGGACATGGCGGAAGTCCACGACGTACCCGTGATCCCCCACGCCGGCACGAACCCGACGCTGCACGCCATCGCGGGCCACACGAACATGCCGATGGCCGAGTACTTCCCGACCCCCGAGTGGTTCCAGGAGCGCCAGGAGGAACAGGAGTCGACCTACGCCGACGCCATCTTCGAGAACCCGCCGTCGCCCGAGAACGGGTCGATCCCGCTGCCCGACGAGCCCGGCATCAGTACGCAGCTGAACCACGAGGCGCTCGAACACTTCGCCGTGGAGTGACCCATGACGGACATCACATTCGAGTACAACGTGCCCGTGTTCGCCGGCGCACCCGATGCCGGCGACGAGGAACCGGTCCACCGCGACACCCCCGAGTACGAGGCGTTGGACTGGGAGACGACCAAGGAGGGCATCCTGAAGGCTGAGGCACTGGGCTTCGACGCCGCGTGGGCACCCGACCACCTCATGCTCGGGCGGGACCGCGCCGAGTACGAGTGCTGGACGCTCCTGTCGGCGATGGCCGGGTTCACCGACGACATCAACATCGGGTCGCTCGTGCTGTGCAACGACTACCGCAACCCCGCGCTCGTGGCCAAGATGGCCGCGACGCTGGACGTGATCTCCGACGGTCGCCTCGAACTCGGCCTCGGCGCGGGCTGGCACGAACCCGAGTACGACGCCTACGGCTGGGAGTACCGCGACGGGTTCGAGCGCCTGATGCGCTTAGACGAGTCGATCCGTCTGATGAAACGGATGTGGGCGGCCGGCGGCGACGGCGCGAGCTTCGACGGCGACCACTACCAGATCGAGGACGCCCCCTGTTCGCCCGCGCCGGTCCAGGACCCCCATCCCGAGATTCTGGTCGGTGGGCAGGGCGAGCAGGTGACGCTGAAACTGGTCGCCAAGCACGCCGACGTGTGGAACACGGACGTGTTCAACGGCGACGTGGACACCTTAGAGCACAAGATCGGCGTCATCGAGGACCACTGCGAGACGGTCGGTCGGGACCCCGACGAGGTCGAGTACTCGTGGGACGGCCACGTGTTCTGCACGCGCGATCAGGAGAAACTCGACCGCCTGCTGGACCTGATGCTCCCGATCCAGTTCGAGGAGGAGTATCAGGATCAGGCACCGATCAAGACCGAGGCAGACGCCCGCGAGTACTTCGTGATGGGCACGCCCGAGGAGTGCGCCGAGGCCATCGAACGGCGGATCGACGCCGGCGTCACGAAGTTCCAGGGTTGGTTCGTCGACTTCCCCGACACCAGCGGGATGGAACTGTTCGCCGACGAAGTGATGCCGCAGTTTTCCTGACTGCTTGTCGGTCAACGGCCACACTTTCTGCTACTGTTGACACAGAGACAGCGGCTCGAACAGCCGCAACGTTGATACTCCGGGAGTTCGTTCATCCGGCTATGACGGATCAAGTTCCGGTCAAGGCGGCAAAGACCTCCTTCGAGATCATCACCAAGTTGCGGGAACTGGAGGGGGCTGGCGTCTCGGAACTGGCGAGCGAACTCGACAAGCCGACGAGTACGATCCACGATCACTTGCGGACCCTGGAAGCAGAGGAGTACCTCGTCAAGTCCGACGGCGACTACTACGTCGGGACGCGCTTCCTCGGGATCGGTGAACAGGCCCGGTCCCGACAGAAGGTGTACACCATCGCACGCCAGGAGGTCGACGAACTGGCCGACGAGACCGGCGAGCACACGAACCTGATGATCGAGGAACACGGCCGCGGCGTGTTCCTCTACAAGTCCCGCGGGCCAGACGCCGTCCAGCTAGACACCCACGCCGGGATGCGGGTACCCCTCCAGACGACAGCGATGGGCAAGTCGATCCTCGCCTTCCGGTCTCGCGAGGAGGTCGACGGGATCATCGACCGCCACGGCCTGCCCCAGATCACGGAGAAGACGATCACCGACCGCGGCGAACTGTACGACGAACTCGACGAGATCGCAGAGCGGGGCTACGCCTACGACGACGAGGAGCGAGTCAAGGGGATGCGCTGTGTCGCCGCGCCGATCACCGACGACGACGGCCGAGCCATCGCCGCGATGAGCGTCTCGGGCCCCAAGAGCCGCCTGCGCGGCCAGGAGTTCCGCGAGGAAGTGCCGGACCTGATCCTCTCCAGTGCGAACGTCATCGAGGTCAACCTCACGTACTCGTAGCGCCGTCGGTCAGCACATTCGATACACTTCGTCCAGCCACTCCTGGCTGTCCTCGGTCACGACCGGCTCCATCACCTCCCCCCACGAGGCCTGTGCGTCGCTGTCTGCCATCACTGATCGGATCGCGTCGGGATCTTCGACTTCCATGTAGCCGAACACGTGGCCGTCGGCTTCGAACACCGAGTAGGTCTCCAGTCCGGCCCCCGATTCGAGATACGCCGCTTCGAGCGCGTCGGGGACGCTCTCGTGTTCGTCGCGATACGCCGCTCGTTGTCCGTCTTCGAGACGGAGGTGGAACGCTATTCGCTCCATGACTGCGCTACAGCACGTGCCGTGTTAACTGTTAGTCGTACAGTGGACGCACCGGAGTACCACCCGGGGAGCGACGGCCACTGACCCGTCCGAAGGGAAACAGTTAGGATGATTCGCCGGAATTTCACTGATGATGCAGTTCGTTCGATACACCACCGGTAGTACCCCACAGTGGGGCGTTCGTCGCGACGATGAGATCGTCCCACTCGCGGGCCTGCGCGAAGACGTGACGTACCAGCAACTGACCGATGAGGGCTTCCTGAACGTCGTCGCGGACGCGGCCGACGCTGCCGCGGACGAGGCCGTCCCCGTCGAGGAAGCGCGCCTGCTCGCGCCGGTCCCGCGACCGGGCAAGATCGTCTGTGTGGGGCTGAACTACCACGACCACGCCGAGGAACAGGACGAGGAAGTGCCCGAGCGCCCGCTGCTCTTTGGCAAGTCCGACACCAGCGTCACCAACCCCGGCGATCCGATCGTCAACCCCACCGAGATCGAGGAACTCGACTACGAGGTCGAACTCGGCGTCGTGATCGGTCGCACCGCCAAGGACGTCGACGCCGCCGACGCCCGGGACTACGTCGCTGGCTACACCGCGATCAACGACGTGAGCGCCCGCGACGCCCAGTTCGAGGACGGCCAGTACCTCCGGGGCAAGAGCTACGATACGTTCTCCCCGATGGGGCCGACGCTCGTCCCGGACGAGCACGTCGACCCGAACGAACTCGACGTGGCCTGCCGGGTCAACGGCGAGACCCTGCAGGAGTCAAACACCGAGCAGTTCATCTTCGACGTGAACGAGGTCGTCGAGTACATCAGCGGGATCATGACCCTGCGACCGGGCGACGTGATCTCGACGGGCACGCCCGGCGGCGTCGGCATCTTCCGCGACCCGCCGGAACTGCTGGAGGCCGGCGACGAGGTCGACGTGGAGATCGAGGGGATCGGCACCCTGACCAACCACGTCGTCGACGAGTGAGCCGATGAGCGAGCAGACAGATAGCAGACTCGCCGGCAGACACGTCGTCGTCACCGGCGGCGCACGCGGGATCGGCCGCGGCATCGCCGTTCGGTGTGCCCGCTCCGGTGCCGACGTATCGCTGTTCGACCTCCGGCCAGACGTGGCCGCGGAGACGGCCGAACGGGTCCGCGAGATCGGCGGCGACGCCGCCGTCTTCGAGGTCGACGTGACCGACGAGGCGGCCGTCGAGGACGCGGTCGACGCCGCACGCGACGAACTTGGCCCGATCCACGGCGTGGTCAACAACGCCGGCGTCCAGCAGGCGATTCCACTCATGGAGACGACCGAGGCCGACTGGGACCGCCACATGGACGTGAACGCGAAGGGGACCTTCTTCGTTGCCAAGCACGTCGCTGCCAGCATGATCGACGACGGGATCGAGGGCAGCGTGGTCAACATCTCCTCGGTCGGCGCGGAACGGCCTTTCGCCGGACAGGGTGCCTACGGGGCCTCGAAGGCCGCGGTGCTCGCCTTCACGACCGTGCTGGCCAAGGAACTGGCCGAGCACGGCATCACCGCCAACGCGATCAAGCCCGCGACCGTCGACACCCCGATGGTAAAGCAGTGGCTGGAAGAGCGGTCGGAGCAGTACGACAAGACCGAGGACGAACTGCTCGCCGAAGCGGTCGACGAGCACATCCTCGACCGGATCGGCCAGCCAGAAGAAGTGGGCCACACCGCCGTCATGCTGCTCTCGGAGGAAGGCGACTGGATCACCGGCGAGGCCATCGCCGTCGACGGCGGCTACCTGAAAAAGTAACGACAGAGAACGGCAGCGGTCGCAGAGCGACCGGCGCTATTCGTGGCCGGTGACTGCGATCGGTTCGTAGGGGTCTTCGAGGTACTCCATCTCGGAGTCCGACAGCGAGATGTCAAGCGCTTCGACGGCGTCTTCGAGGTGTTCGACACTCGTCGTCCCGATGATCGGGGCGTCGACCCACTCCTTGTGCAGTAGCCACGACAGCCCGATCTGTGCCATCGTCGCGCCCTTCTCCTCGGCGAGTTCCTCGACACGTGCGTTGATCTCTTGACCGCCCTTCTCGTGGTAGCCGTGGCCGTACCCCTTGACGTCCTCGCCGCGGGTCGTCGTCTCCAGTTCCTCGTGGGGCCGGGCGAGGTAGCCACCCGCCAGCGGACTCCACGGGAGGACGCCGACGTTCTCTTTCTCGGTCAGTGGGAGCATCTCCCGTTCCTCCTCGCGGTAGACGAGGTTGTAGTGGTTCTGCATCGTCTGGAACCGGTCGAGGTTCAGGCTGTCGCTGGTGTGCAGCGCCTCCTGGAACTGGTGGGCGTACATCGACGAGGTCCCGACGTAGCGGGCCTGATTGCGCCGGACGGCGTCGTCGAGCGCGCGCAGCGTTACCTCGATGGGCGTGTCGTAGTCCCACCGGTGTGTCTGGTAGAGGTCAACCGTGTCCATGCCGAGTCGATCCAGCGAGGCCGACAGCTCCTGCTCGATGGACTTGCGCGAAAGGCCCTGCCTGTTGGGGTCGTCGCCCATCTCGCCGAACACTTTCGTCGCGACGACTTGCTCGTCTCGGTCGTATCCTGCGAGTGCCGACCCGAGGATCTCCTCGCTCTCGCCCGTCGAGTAGACGTTCGCCGTGTCGAAGAAGTTGATTCCCAGGTCGATGGCGCGGTCGATAATCTCGTGGCTCTCGTCTTCGGGCAGCATCCACTCGTCGCCGCTGCCGAAACTCATGCAACCGAGGCAGAGTCGACTGACGGTCATCCCAGTGTCGCCGAGGGTGGTGTACTCCATACAGACACGTCAGATGCACGGCGCATATAGCTTCCCCCGGACGGTACGGTGCTGTTCAAATAAGAGGACAACGGAGATGGGAACAAGCCACCGAAAGCCCTTGGCACGCTCCGGGGTTCTGTGGCAGATATCCTCACTCCGTTCGGATAGTGCCGCCGCAGAACCCCGGACCGCGCCTCGCCCTTTCATCCGCCAGGATTCGGCTGTCCCACAGTCTGAACCCTGGCGGATGAAAGGGCGAGTGTAGTTGCGGGAACCCCGGCGACGCTAGCACGCGAAGCGCGCGCAGCGAGCCGCGGGACCGCAACTGCACGAGGGCTTTCGGTGTCTGCAAGTCGGAGACGGGTCCCGCTCCTCTGAACACTACCGACGGTGCCGGCGCAGCCGCCACTCGGGAAAAGGTTAATTATCGCGCTGGCGGTCGTTTCGGTATGGTACTCGATCCGCACACACACGCGTGGGCAGCGCCCAGCGACGACCACCCGTGGACCAACGGCCCGCTGCTGGACGTGGTCGACGACTTCGACGTACACACAGTCTACACGGCCGAGCGCCTCCTCGCCGACATGGACGAACACGGCGTCGACGAGGCCGTCGTCGTGGGGTATCCCATCGGGGACTGGACGGACAACGCCTACACCGTCGAGGTCGCCCGCGAGTACGACCGCCTGTACGGCATCGTGATGATCGACCAGTTCGCCGACGCCGCCGCCGAGCAGGTGCGCGAGTACATGGCCGTCGACGGTGTGCTGGGCTTCCGACTGGGCGCTGCCTGTCCCTACGACGAGATGTGGGAGCGGTTCGACCCCAGCGTCGACTGGCTTCGCGACGCCATCGACGAAACGGCGTTCTGGGAGGCAGCCGTCGAAACCGACGCGGCCGTCCAGATCCTCTGTGATCATTCCCAGCTCGATCAGGCGCTCGAACTGGTCGAGACCTATCCCGAACTCACCTACCTGTTCGACCACTTCGCCCACGCAGGACCGGACACACCGACCGACGAGGGCACCTTCGCGCAGTTCGCCGAACTGGCCGACTACGACAACGTCGCCGTGAAAGTCTCGGAGATTCCCCACATGTCCGAGGAAGGCTTCCCCTACGCGGATATGCACGACCACGTCCGGTGGTTCCTCGACCAGTTCGGCCGCGAGCGCGTGATCTGGGGCTCCGATTACCCCAACGTCAGCGACGTGGCCGGCTACGCGGCGTCGCGCCACTGGCTCGACAAGGTCGACGGCCTCTCCGAGACGGACCGGGAGTGGCTGACCGGGCGAGCGTTCCGCGAACACGTCGGCATCGCGTGATCTGTCGAAAGAGTGTGTGAGAGAGGGGTCACGTGGTCCCCTGTTCAGTCGGTTCGGATCGGAGCAACCGCTCAGTGGGTGTGCCTACTGAGCGGGTGTTTCTGATTGGGCGAGTCTGGTATGAAGTCGCTCGCGTGACTGCCAGAGTGACCGACAACTGAACGCCCTCGGCCCGCTCAACGCCATCTGTGACGGATATCCTCGTTCCACTCGGATAGGGCCGCCACAGATGACGCGACCGGCACTCGCCCGTTCATCCCACCAGGCAACAGCACAGCACCGCAGCCACACGCCTCCCCAACCGACTCCTTCGCTCCCGGTGGTCGCTCAGTCATCCCTCGCACAATGTCGTCGCGGCACGGAGGCCGCGACAGCGCGCGCCACCGCAGTCCAGTCAGTCACTCAGTTGTACTGACCGGTTCAGCAGTACTGTCCGTGAACCGTTGGTGTCACGATCTGCCAGAACAGCAAAGCGTATGTGCCGGCTCCGAAACTAACAGTACGAAATGCCAGTAGCCTGGCTGAGTTCGATCAGCGCCAGTGACATCGACACCGTGGGCGGCAAAGGTGCCTCCCTCGGCGAACTGACCGGCGCGGGCCTCCCGGTCCCCTCGGGGTTCGTCGTCACGGCCGACACGTACCGCACGTTCATCGAGGAGACCGGTATCGCCGAGGAACTGTTCGCGGCGGTCAACGTGGACACGGCCGACAGCACGGCACTGGCCGAGGCCGAGCAACGGGCCAGAAAGCTCATCCTCGAAACCGAGTGGCCCGACGACCAGAAGGGGGACGTACTGGCCGCCTACGACGACCTGAAAGGCGACCCGGTCGTGGCCGTGCGTTCCTCCGCGACCGCCGAAGATCTCCCCGACGCCTCCTTCGCCGGCCAGCAGGAGACGTTCCTCAACATCACTCGCGAGGACCTGCTCGACCGAATCAAGCGCTGCTGGGCGTCGCTGTTTACCCAGCGAGCGATCTACTACCGGGGGGAGCAGGGCTTTTCCCACGACGCCGTCGACATCGCCGTCGTCGTCCAGCGGATGGTCGACGCCGAGAAGAGCGGCGTCATGTTCACCAGCCACCCCTCGACCGGCGCGCCCCAGTTGATCGTCGAGGCCGCGTGGGGACTCGGCGAGGCCGTCGTCTCCGGGTCAGTCACCCCCGACAACTACGTCTTCGACCGGACCGACGACGAACTCGACGACGTGACCGTCGCGACGAAGAAGGTCATGTGCGTCCGCGACGAGGAGACCGGCGAGACCGTCGAGCGGGCCGTGCCCGACGACAAACAGGACCAGCGCGTCCTCTCTGACGAGGAGATCAGGGCGCTCCGTGATCTGGGCGAGCGCGTCGAGGACCACTACGGCGGGCCACAGGACGTGGAGTGGGCGATCGTCGACGGCGACATCTACATGCTCCAGTCCCGGCCCGTGACGACCATCGACGAGGACAACGCCGAGCGAGCGACCGGCGGGGACGCAGGGAGCGGGTCCGACGACGTGCTCGTCAGCGGGCTCGGTTCCGCGCCCGGCACGGCCAGCGGGACGGTGCGGACGGTCAAAAAGCTCGACCAGCTAGACAAGGTCGGCGAGGGCGACATCATCGTCACGGAGATGACGACGCCGGACATGGTGCCGGCGATGAAACGCGCGGCCGGCATCGTCACCGACGAGGGCGGGATGACCAGCCACGCCGCCATCATCTCCCGCGAACTCGGTGTCCCCGCCGTCGTGGGCACCGACAGCGCGACGGCGACGCTGGCCGACGACCAGCGGGTCACCATCGACGGCGACCGGGGCATCGTCGCCGACGGCCCCGACGCCATCGAGACCGACGACGATGATCAGGGGGCGGCCAGCAGTCCCCAGCAGCCGGCGGGGTCCCAGTTAGCGCCCAAACCCATGACGGCGACGGAGGTCAAAGTGAACGTCTCGATCCCCGAGGCGGCCCAGCGAGCGGCCGAGACGGGGGCCGACGGCGTCGGCCTGCTGCGAACGGAGCACATGATCCTCTCGACGGGCAAGACCCCCGAGCGGTACGTCGCCGACCACGGCAGCGACGCCTACGTCAATCAACTGGTCGAGAGCATCCGCACGGTCGCCGACGCGTTCTATCCCCGCCCCGTCCGCACGCGGACGCTGGACGCCCCGACCGACGAGTTCCGGCAACTGGAGGGCGGTGGCGACGAGCCGGACGAACACAATCCGATGCTGGGGTATCGCGGCATCCGCCGGAGCCTCGACGCCCCCGAGCAGTTCCGTCTCGAACTCCAGGCGTTCCGGAAACTGTACGAACTGGGCTACGACAACGTCGAGATGATGTTCCCGCTGGTCAACGACGCCGAGGACGTGCTGGCGCTGAAAACGGCGATGCAGGACGCGGGTCTCGACCCCGCGAAACGGCGCTGGGGCGTGATGATCGAGACGCCGGCCAGCGCGCTCTCGGCCGAGTCGATCTGTGAAACGGGGGTCGACTTCGTCTCCTTCGGGACGAACGACCTCACCCAGTACACGCTGGCGGTCGACCGCAACAACGAGCGAGTGAGCGACCGCTACGACGAACTCCACCCGTCGGTGCTGACGCTGCTGCGTGAGACGATCGAGACCTGCCGCGAGGCGGACGTGGCGACGAGCATCTGCGGGCAAGCGGCCTCGAAGCCCCGGATGGTCCGGGAACTGATCGAGGCCGGGATCACCTCGGTCAGTCCCAACGTCGACGCCGTCCGGGACGTGCAGCAAGAGGCCAAACGCGTCGAGCAGAAGCTACTGCTCGACACGGTTCGATAGTCACGGGAACCGGCAGCGCCGCTATCCGGGCTCGAAAGTGGGGGAAAGTGGGGGGTGGTGAGGGGACTCACACGGATGGACCATGACAGCCTCTAGTAGTGCCACTACTTTGTGTGGCCCCTGCACGTTCACATGCGCCGACCAGGTACATAAATCCTTCAGTGGGATCCCCGCAAGCGACTGGCCGGTACGCTGCAGCGACCCGGCTCGAAAGCTGACGGTCCCGGCGACTGTCTCGGGCGAGGCCAGTGCGTCAACCGATCTGCTCGGTCGGTGTCGTGCTCTGGCGGGACCCGCAAGCTACATGCAACAGGCTCCGTAACGTAGTGATATGTCCGCTTCGCCGTTAGACACATTCGTGTCTGCGCTTGGCTCGCAGGACGTGCCCTGTGAACGCACGACAAGCACCTCGTTCGCCGCGACACTCGCAAAGCACCTCCGAGAACCCGCCGTCGGCATCCCGATGGAGGACCTCGACGTCTCGCTTTCCGACACCGACGTGACGGTCGATCCGACGCCCGCCGAGCTCAAGGCCGCCGACACCGGCGTGACACCCGCGTCCTTCGCCATCGCCGATTACGGCTCGGTGGTGATCCCAGGCACGTCTGACGGGGCGGAACTGGCGAGTCTGTTCGTCGGCCGCCACGTGGCCGTCGTCGACGCGGACGACGTGGTACCGGGGATGGAGACCGCCTTCGACCGCTTCGGCGAGTCGTTTCGCGACCACGCGAGCAGCGCCATCATCGCGACGGGACCCAGTGCGACGGCTGACATGGGCGAACTCGTCCGCGGAGCCCACGGCCCCAGCGAAGTTCACGTGATCGTGCTGGAGGACGACGATGAGTGACGCCGAGGAACTCCGTCACCTGATGGCGACGGAAGGGGCGGCGGTCAGTCAGAACACGAAGGGGTTCAATCAGGGCCGGTACGACTCGACGGCGAAGCTGAGCGACTACGAGGGGCTGAAAGACGAAGCCCGCGCGATCAAGGAAGACGCCATCGCGAACCTCCCCGACCTGATCGACCAGCTACGCGAGACCGTCGAGGACAACGGCGGGACGCTGTACATCGCCGACGACGCCGCCGACGCCAACGACTACGTCCGCGAGGTCGTCGCCGACCGGGGGGCAGAACGCGTCGTCAAGAGCAAGTCCATGACCAGCGAGGAGATCGAAGTCAACGAAGCACTCGAAGCCGACGGCGTCGATGTCGTCGAGACGGATCTGGGCGAGTGGGTGCTGCAGGTCGCCGACGAAGCGCCCTCCCACATCGTCGCGCCGGCGATTCACAAGTCCCGCGAGGCCATCGCGGAGCTGTTCAACGAGCAGTTCGATCCCGACGAATCACTCGAAACGGCCGAGGAACTGACGACCTTCGCCCGGAATCGGCTCGGTGAACTCATCGAGGACGCCGAGGTCGGCATGACCGGCGCGAACTTCATCACCGCCGACACGGGGACGATGGCGCTCGTGACCAGCGAGGGCAACGCCCGCAAGACCGTCGCCGCCACCGACACCCAGATCGCCGTCGCCGGCGTCGAGAAGGTCGTGCCCAGCGTCGAGGACCTCCAGCCGTTCGTCGAACTGATCGGCCGTTCCGGGACGGGACAGGACATCACCTCCTACCTCTCGCTGCTGACGCCGCCGGTCGACACCCCCACGGTCGACTTCGACGACGACGAAACGCCCCTCTCCGAGCTATCGACCGACCGGGACTTCCACCTCGTCCTGATCGACAACGGCCGCATGGCGATGCGCGAGGACGACGACCTGCGCGAGACGCTGTACTGCATCCGCTGTTCGGCCTGCTCGAACTCCTGTGCGAACTTCCAGCAGGTCGGCGGCCACGCCTTCGGCGGGAAGACCTACTCCGGTGGGATCGCGACCGGCTGGGAGGCCGGCATCGAGGGCCTCGACACCGCCGAGGAGTTCAACGACCTCTGTACCGGCTGCTCGCGGTGTGTCGACGCCTGTCCGGTCGGCATCGACATCCCGTGGATCAACACCGTCGTCCGCGACCGGATCAACGGGGAGAAGGAAGGGCAGTTCGACTTCCTCGTCGACGGCCTGACGCCGGACGAGGAGGAGGGGTCGCCGTCGCTCCAGAAGCGCTTCTTCGGCAACTTCGAGACCGTCGCGAAACTGGGGTCGATCACGGCCCCGCTGTCGAACTGGCTCGCGGACACCGCGGTCTCCCGGCAGGCCATGGAGCGCGTGCTCGGCGTCGACGCCCGCCGCGACCTGCCGCAGTTCCAGCGCGAGACGCTCGTCGAGTGGTTCGCCGACCGGGACACGACGGTCACCGATCCCGACCGCCGGGCGGTGCTGTATCCCGATCTGTACACCAACCACGTGCAGGTCGAACGCGGGAAAGCCGCGGTGCGAGTGCTGGAAGCGCTGGGCGTCGACGTGATCGTCCCGCCGGTCGCCTCCAGCGGTCGCGCGCCGCTCTCACAGGGGATGATCTCGACGGCGCGGGACCACGCCGAGCGCGTCGAGCGCGCGCTCGCACCCCACATCGCGGACGGCCGCGACGTGGTCGTCGTCGAACCCAGCGACCTCGCGATGTTCCACCGCGAGTACGAGCGACTGCTCGACGACGGGGCCGACCGCCTCGCCGCCAACAGCTACGAGGTGATGGAGTACGTCTACGGCCTGCTGGAGAACGGCGCGTCGGTCGCGGATCTCGCACCGAGCGGCGACGACGAGATCGCCTATCACAGCCACTGCCAGCAGCGCACCCTCGGTCTCGAAGGCCACACCGTCGCAGTGCTGGAACGTGCCGGGTTCGACGTGCGCACCTCCGACGTGGAGTGTTGCGGGATGGCCGGCAGTTTCGGCTACAAGACCGACTACTACGACGTGAGCGTCGCCGTCGGCGAGGACCTCCGCGACCAGTTCACTGATGACGACGCGGCCGACCGGACCGTCGTCGCCAGCGGGACCTCCTGTCTCGACCAGCTCGACGACCTGCTCGAACGCCCGACCCAGCACCCCGTCGAGTTGCTGGCCCGGTGAGTCTCAAGAGTGAACTCGATCGTTACAGAGCGAGCGATTTACCACGTCGACAGAGCGAGGCCATACCACTCACCCAGATATGGTACTATAATCCAGATATAGATTCTCACAAACCAGCGCCTACAATCATACAACTCAATACAGAACTGTATACTGCTTTATTTGGACTGACATAGTTCTGGCACCGCCAGAATGACACTATATGGGCAGAGAGACGGTCCAGATATAGATAGCGATACGGGACACATTGCTCATAGGTACAAGCCCCAAGACCTCGTGCCACTACCACCGAGTGCTTGCGCCAGAACGTGATCGAGTGGCTACGGGGCGTCGTCGGACGGCGTCAGCCACACAGAGAGGCGGACAGCGCGGCGGAACCGGATGTGGGCGACTCGGACGCGGGCCCGGCCGACGAACGGACGCGAGAGCTCACCGGCCTGTTCCGGTGTCTGGCCTGCGACACGGTGTACGTCGCGGTCGAGATGGAGACGTGTCGCTCCTGTCAGGGTGACCTTCGCGAGGTGCCCGCGACGCTCTCCGGGAGCCGATGACCGCGTGGGGCGGTCGCTACCGGCCAGTCCATCGGCGTTCCCACCGACTGGGACTGCTGGTCCCGACTTAACTCCGGGTAGTGCCGACTGTCGAGCATGGCCCGGACAGACGGCGTCTGTCGGTACTGGAACGTGAGCGAGTGCGAGGGGAACCGGCACTGCCCGCCGCGATGTCCCCGCTTCGTCGACCGCGAGGGCGTTCCGTGGGTCGTCCGCCCCGCGACGGGCGAGGACCGCGACGCGCTGGTGGCGATGTACGACGATTTCGCCCCCGGACAGGTCGCACAGGGGCTCCCGCCGCGAACGCGCTCGCGGATCGACGAGTGGGTCGGGGACCTGCTGTCCGAGGGCTGTAACTTCGTCGCCGCCGGTGCGGACGGGATCGCCGGCCACGCGCTGTACACGCCGACCGACGACGCGGAACCGGAGTTCGCCGTGTTCGTCCACCAGGCGTACCAGGACCGCGGGATCGGCACCGAGGTGAGCAAGCACGTCCTCGCGACGGCCGCGGCCGCCGACCGCGACGCACTCACGCTGGTCGTCAGGCCGGAGAACCGCACGGCTCGCCACCTCTACGACAAACTGGGCTTCGAGACCGTCGAGCGACACACCTTCGAGCACCGCGGCTGTCGGACGGAGACGCTGACGCTGCGCCAGTCGCTCACGCCCGAGGCCGTGATCGACTACCAGCGCCCGCCGGTCGCACGGGACCGACCCGAGGACCGACCGATCAGGTGAGCAGCCCCGCGGTCCGTCCGCCTCCTTTCTCGATCAGTCGTCCTCGTCCAGTCGGACGGTCACGACCGGCACCTCGGACGCCCGGACGACTTTCTCCGTGACGCTGCCCAGCAGGAACCGATCCAGTCCGCGGCGGCCGTGCGTCCCCATCACGATCACGTCGATGTCGGCGTCCTCGGCGTAGTCGAGGATCGTCGCGTAGGGCTGGCCCTCCTCGATCGCCGGGACGGCCTCGATGTCGCGGTCCTCGATGCGGTCGATCGTCTCCGCGGCCGCCTGCTCGCCGGCCTCCCGGAGCGCCTCGAACGTCGTCGCCTCGGCGGCGCTGCTGCCCAGATAGCTCGAATCGACGACGGAGAGGACGTGCACCGTCGCGTCGTAGGTGTCGGCCAGTTCCATCGCGTGGGTCAGTGCGGCGTCGGCACCCTCGCTCCCGTCGGTCGGAAAGAGGATTTCGTCGTACATACGACGGGATTCTGCCGGGTGGCACTTAGGCGGCCGGTCGGCTTCCCGGCAGGTGAAAACGGGCCTTATCGAACCGACGGCGACCCGGCCGTGGCTCGTCGATCGGTCGAACGGGGAGAAATCAGTCGATTGCAGTCAGCCGAATGCGATCGGTCGAAAGCGGTCAGTCGGCGGTCATCTCGCGCTGGGTCGTCGTCTCCTCGACCAGCGGCGTGGCGACCTTGTAGAGGCCCCACAGCGCCAGCACGAGGAGGCCGGCGATGACCAGCCCGGTTCGGATGGTGGGGTCGATCATCGGCGTGGCGATGACTTCGCCCGCGTCGTTGGTCAGCGGTGCAGCGCCGAACGGTTTGCCGGCGAGCGTCTCGACGATGCCCAGCACGACGATGCCCAGCGTGAACAGGGCAGCGCTCAGTCCCATGGCGATGCGGTCGACGATATCGTTGGTGTCAGTCATTGGTGTTGCACCTCGGTTAGCCGAGGATGTAGCGGAGTTTCGGGTTCTGTTCGACGAGTTTGGTCTTCTCGATGATGGCGTCGAGGCCGTAGTAGCGGCCCGCGCCCAGCACGAGGACGGTCATGAACAGCATGAGGCCCATCAGGTCGCTGTTGACCAGGCCGTGACCGAAGCCGGCGTTGCCGACCCAGAACAGCACCATGAAGAACACGCCACCGAGGGCGGCGAGTCTCGTGAGTGCGCCCGCGATCAGGGCCAGCCCGATCAGCGTCTCGAACAGCGGCACGCCCGGCGCGATCAACCAGCCGAGGTTGTTCCCCATCCACACCGGGATGGGGCCGAGCGCCGTGCCCGTCATCTGCTGCATGTAGGCCGGGCCGTAGCTGAAGTTCAGCCCGTTCTCGATGATCTTGGTGATCCCCGCGTGGAAGAACCACCAGCCAGTCAGCACTCGCACGATCGCGAGCCAGTAGGCCGTCAGGGGCTTGTCGAGCTCTAACTCGAACTCCGTCGCCAGGGGGTTTGCCGCTTGAGTGGACATCCTGTTACCTCACATGTGAGTCTTCGCGTTGATACCTGGTATAAAGCGATGGGTGTTCCCAGCGGGTGAAAACGGGTCTCGGGCGCTGAGAACGAGTCTTGGAGCGGCCCGGGTCAGGCGGACTGTTGTCGTTGTGGCCCGATAGTCGTCGGCCTGTTTCGACGCCCACCGGAACGGGACGCCAACGCCCCGCCTCACCGGAGCAGTTCGGCCGCCCAGTCGAGGACGTTGACCGCGACGAGCAGCGCGCCCTCTGACCGGGAGAGGACACGACCAGACCAGAACAGCGCCGTCACCAATACGGCCAAGCCCACCAGCCAGCCGGTGCTCTCGACGGCGGCGGGCACGACCGGAAGCGGGCGTACAAGCGCAGTCACGCCCAGTACGCCCAGACAATTGAACAGACAACTGCCGACGAGGTTGCCCGCCGAAAGCCCCGCTCGCCCGCGTCGCGCGGCGACGACGGCGGTGACGAACTCGGGAAGTGAGGTGCCACCAGCGACGATCGTGACGCCGATAGTCCACTCGGAGACCCCGGCATCGCGGGCGAGCGCGGTCGCAGCGAGGACGAGCAGATGCGCGCTTGCGACGACGACGGCGAGGCCGCCGACCAGTCGAAGGAGTTCGCGCGGACGGAAATTCATCGGTTGCTCGCCGGTATCACGGCCGCTGGCGCTGCGAGCCAGCACGGCGAGATACCCGACGAGGAGGACGACGAAGACGGCCCCTTCGCCGCGACTGATCCGCAGATCCCGCAGGAAGACGAGCACCAGCGTCGCCGCCCCGATGAGGGCGAGACTGTCGCGCCGGACGAGCGCGGGTGAGATCGGGAGCGCACGGACGAGCGCTGCACCACCGAGGACGAACCCGAGGTTGACGACGTTCGAGCCGACGACGTTCGCGACGGAGATGTCGGCGCTGCCGCTGAATGCGGCATCGAGGCTGACCGCGAACTCCGGTGCGGAGGTTCCGAACGCGATCACGGTGAGGCCGACGATCAGTCCGGGAACGCCGAGTCGGCGAGCGAGGCGAGCAGCGCCGTCGACGAACTGGTCCGCTCCGAACCAGAGACCGACGACCGCGACGGCGATGAGCGCCACATCGACGAGGGGTGTCGGAACGACCATACCGACGGCTTACGGGTCGAGGTGCGCCGGACAGATTTCCCGGCGTTCCGAGGGTGGGATCGACGCATCGGGGCCGTCCGTGATCACGACGCCGCGACGCTCGTCGAGAGAGCGGTGGAACGCGGTGGGGCCAGGGTCAAACTGTGCCATATCCGGATGTCGTCGGCGGCGAACATAAACCCGGGTCCGCACGAGCGAGAGTGATCGTCGAGCACTCACTGGTCGCGCTCACCGTACGCGTCTTCGCTCTCGTCGTCGGCGAAGAAGCCGAAGTCCGCCTCGTCTCGCAGTAGATAGTCGTTCTCTAGCACTTCCGAGACGATCCGGCCCAGCGAGTCCAGTTCCATGTCGATCTCACCGGGGTCCTCGACTGCGTCGGCGGCGTCGTCGGGCAGGGAGGGAGCCCGATACCCGACCTCGTCGGTCGCGGGGTCCCAGTAGAAGTCGAAGGCGTCGATCAGGCCGTGAGCCTCGACGACCGCGAAGTCCGCAGGCGACATCCCGACCTGATCCGTCCACGCCTCGAAGGCGTCCTGCCACGCCCCCTGTTCGAGGAACCCCTCGACCTCCTCGCGGCGGTAGTCGTCCTCGGTATCGACGATCTCGTTGTCGATCGCCTCGTACTCGCCTCTGGTCTGGGGCCCGGACAGCGACGGCGGATCGGGAACGGGAACGTCGAGTGCCATGCGAGAGTGTTATCTAGCCAACACCATAGTGGCACCGGCGGGGACAGCGTCGGGCCCGAGAGCGTCGCCGAACCGACTGGTATGAAGCCGGAAGGTACTCGTGTCCCGATACACAACTCTCGGCCATGAGACACGTCGGACTGAAAGCGCGGATGGCGGTCGTCGGATCGCTCCTGTTCGGCTTCTACGCCGTCGCCGCGGTCGTATTGTTGGCCATGTTCGGCGAAGGGGTACTCCCGCTGGTCCTGGTCGGGAGTGTCCTGTTCGTGGGCGTCCAGTACAAGATCGGCAAGTGGGCCGCACTCAGGAGTGTCGGTGCGGAGGACCTCTCGGAGGACCGGTACCCTCAGATCCACCAGCAGGTCAAGCACCTGTCGACGGACATGGGCATCGACAAGCCACGGCTGATGATCGCCCGGATGGGCGTGCCCAACGCCTTCGCCGTCGGCCGCAAGGGCGCGGGGACGGTCGTCGTCAGCGAGGAACTCCTGCGACTCCTCGACGCCGACGAGGTCGAGGGCGTGCTGGCCCACGAACTGGCACACATCCGCAACCGCGACGTGGTGATGATGGTGCTCGGACAGGGGATCGCCTCCATCGTCGCCATCGTCGCCCAGTGGGCCGTCCTGCTGACCGGTGACAACGACCTCGCCGATTTCTTCCTGGCGATCGTCGTCGGCCAAATCGTCCAGATGATCGTGATGGTGTTCGTGCTGGCCATCTCCCGGTACCGGGAGTACGTCGCCGACAGTGACGCCGCCGCCGAAGTCGGCGGCGAACCGCTCGCGAGCGCGCTGGAGAAGATTTCTTACGGGAGCCAGCGGGCCGACGACTCGGCGATCGACGAGCAGGTCGGCGCGCTGTGTATCTTCGGCGAGGAACGCGGCCTGCTGGCGAAGCTGTTCGCTTCGCACCCGCCCGTCGAGAAACGCATCGAGCGATTGCGGAACTGACGCATGGACGTTCGTACTGCGCTGGCCGCCGTTCTCGGTATCGGCCTGGGACTGCTCTGCTTGCTCTCGCCGGGCACCGTCCTGACCGTCCAGACCGCCGGGCGATTGCCACAGGACCGGTCGGGCGAGTACGGAACGGAGGGAGATGGATCGGGGACGTTCCGACGGCTGGTCCAGGTCGTCGGCGGCGTGCTCGTCGCTGGGGGGCTGTACTTCGCGTGGCAGGCCCTCGCCGTCTGATCGCGACCGGCGATCAGTTCTTGTGAACCTCTGTCGGCGGGAGGTCGTCCGGCCCGTCGGCCTCGACCCAGTTGGTCTCGTCGAGGACGAGTTGCGAAATCATCGCCGCCACGTCGCGGGCGGTCGACTCGCGCTCGAAAAAGGAGATGTTGCCCAGCGAGCCCCCGATCGAGCGACTCACCTCGACAGTGGCGAGTGCCTCGTCACCGACCACGTCCTCGACCTTGCGGGTGACCTGCTCGGTCAGTTCCTTGCGCATCGGCTCGGAGAGTTCCTTGCCGGCCGGCAGGAGGTCGTACGTGATCGCGTACCCCTCCTCGTAGCGCTCGACGGCGAAGAAGGGCGACGACTCGGCCTCGGCCTGATAGTAGGCGTCGTCTCGCGCCTGCTGGTCCTCGTACAGTGGCACGTCGGATGGGGCGAAACCTGCTGTCACATGAGAGCGTACTCGATACGGCGTTATCAACCTATTCCCGACCCCGCAGGCTCAAGGCGTTCCCGCCAGTACGAGGGGCCAATGAGCGAGGGGACAGACACCGAGATCCGACAGCTCGACCCGGCGACCGTCGAGCGAATCGCCGCCGGCGAGGTCGTCGAGCGGCCCGCCAGCGTCGTCAAGGAACTCGTCGAGAACGCGCTGGACGCCGACGCCGACCGCGTCACAGTGGCCGTCGAAGACGGCGGGATCGAGGGGATCCGCGTGACCGACGACGGCATCGGGATGGACCGGGCGGGCGTCGAGCAGGCCGTCGAGGAACACACGACCAGCAAGATCCGAACGATCGACGACCTCGAGACCGGCGTCGCGACGCTTGGCTTCCGGGGGGAAGCGCTGCACGCCATCGGCGCGGTGTCGCGCATGACGATCACGACGCGTCCGCGCGACGCCGACGACCCCCGCGGGACCGAACTCGTCGTCGAAGGCGGCGATGTGACGGGGATCGAGCCGACTGGCTGTCCGACCGGGACGACCATCGCAGTCGACGACCTGTTCTACAACGTTCCCGCGCGCCGGAAGTACCTCAAGCAGGCCAGCACGGAGTTCGCCCACGTCAACACCGTCGTCACGAGCTACGCGCTCGCGAACCCCGACGTGGCCGTGACGCTGGAACACGACGGCCGCGAGACGTTCGCGACGACCGGGCAGGGCGACCTCGAATCGACCGTGCTCTCGGTGTACGGCCGCGAGGTGGCCCAGTCGATGATTGCCGTGGACGACGCCGACCTTCCCGAGGGCCCACTCGACTCCGTCACGGGCCTCGTCAGCCACCCCGAGACGAATCGGGCCAGCCGGGACTACCTCTCGACGTACGTCAACGGCCGGTACGTCCGGGCCGACGCGGTGCGAGAGGCCATCGTCGATGCCTACGACACACAGCTCGCGCCGGATCGCTACCCCTTCGCCGTCCTCTTTTGCGAGGTCGACCCCGGCACGGTGGACGTGAACGTCCACCCGCGGAAGATGGAGGTCCGCTTCGCCGACGACGAGGGTGTTCGCCGACAGGTCGAACACGCCGTCCAGTCGGCGCTGCTGGACGAAGGGCTGTTGCGGACGACGGCTCCGCGGGGCCGGTCGGCGGCCGAGCAAACCGAGATCACGCCGTCGGGAAGTACCGGGCCGAACGACGACGAGCAGAGCGACACCGAAGCGGACCGAACCGACGCGAGCGATGTCGGAGCAGGCAGTGGGGAGACGATCGATGATAGCCCGGAGGAGGCCGGGGCTGGCGCGAGCGCGTCGACCGAGAGCAGTTCGAGTCGAACCGGTGGGGGACGGGCAGCGAGTGACTCGCCGCCGACAACGCGAGACACCCCGGTTTCGGGTCGGAACAGCCGTGCCAGCGAACCGACCGCACCGTCGACGGACCAGCAAGCGTCGCAAGCGGACACGGGGACGGACGACGACGGCCCATCGCAGGCGACGAGCGAAGTGGACACGAATACGGCGCAGTCCGCCGGGTCGGCGAGCCAGCAGCCGACCGACCCCGAACGGAAGTTCCGGGGCGACGACCGGCAGGCCCGACTTGGTGGCGAGGAGCCAACACAGCACCACGACTCGCTTCCCTCGCTGCGGATCCTCGGTCAGTTACACGAGACCTACGTCGTCGCGGAGGCCGACGACGGTCTCGTCCTGATCGACCAGCACGCCGCCGACGAGCGGATCAACTACGAGCGACTCAAGCGTGCCTTCGAGGGCGAGACGACGACACAGGCGCTCGCGAGCCCCGCCGAACTGGAACTGACCGCGGGCGAGGCGGCCGTCTTCGAGGACCGAATCGACGCGCTCGCTCGCCTGGGATTCCACGCCGATCGGACCGGCGAGCGCACCGTCGAAGTACGAACGGTGCCGGGCGTGATAGCCGACGCCGCCGGACCGGAACTCGTTCAGGACGTGCTGGCCGCTTTCGTCGCCGGCGAGCGGGAGGCCGCCGACACCGTCGAGGCTGCGGCCGACAAACTGCTGGCCGATCTGGCCTGCTACCCCTCGATCACGGGCAACACGTCGCTGACCGACGGTTCCATCGTCGATCTCCTGTCGACGCTGGACGATTGCGAGAACCCGTGGGCCTGTCCCCACGGCCGGCCGGTGGTCCTCCAGGTCGACGGCGAGGAGATCGAGGACCGCTTCGAGCGCGACTACCCCGGCCACTGAGCGACAGTTGGTCGTTCGACTGCGACACCGGCTCGACGCCTGACTGTCTGGTCAGTGTATTTATTACTCCCCCTGAAGAACGGATGGATACCGACGACCTGCCCCGCTCGTCGCCACAGCCTATATCCGAGTGAACGATCAACAGGTGCGTGAAATCGGGACTGATACGGATTATTGTAGATCGTTACCGGATCGACCGCACAGTATCGTGCGGTCGACCAGAAGAACGGCGACAATAATCCGTATGAAAGCAATCAGTGTGGGCCCAGCGAGTCCAGACCCGCCGGCGTCCCGTGGCGGCGAGTGCCCGCAGGGAGCGGACGGAGACACAACGACGAACTATGACAGACGACACGACAGACGAGGCGACGACATCGTCCAGTGACCGCGTAGCTGAGCTCGTCGAGCGACTGACGCTCGAAGAGAAGATCGACCTGATCCACGGCGAAGTCGACCCCGAAGGGATCGCGACCGGGTGGGTGCCGCCCAACGAGCGACTCGACATTCCGTCGTACTCGCTGGTCGACGGCCCGCTGGGGATCCGCACCGGCGACGGGTCGCCATCGACCGGCTTCCCGGCGTCGATCTCGCTGGCGTCGGCCTGGGACCCCGACCTGGCCCACGAACTCGGCCAGACCATGGCCGCGGAGGCCCGCGCTCGCGACCAGCACGTCATCCTCGCGCCGGGCTTCAACCTCCTTCGGACACCGAAGTGTGGGCGCGTGTTCGAGTACTACAGCGAGGACCCGCAGCTCAACAGCGAGATCGCAGTGGGGACGATCGGCGGGATCCAGGACGGCGAGGTGGCCGCCTGCGCCAAGCACTACGCGGTGAACAACCAGGAGACCAACCGGATGGAGGTCAGCGCCAACGTCGAAGAACGCCCGCTCCGGGAACTGTACCTCCCGGCATTCGAGGCCGCCGTCAAGGAGGCCGACGTGGCCTCGATCATGGCCGCGTACAACCGCATCAACGGTACCCACGCGACCGAGCACGAGTATCTCCTCACCGATATCCTCAAAGACGAGTGGGGCTTCGAGGGGTTCGTCGTCTCGGACTGGTGGGCGACCACCGACGGCCCCGCCGCCGCGAAGGCGGGCCTCGATCTGGACATGCCGGGCACGACCTACCCGGAGATGGCCCCCGGGCTGAACCCCCTCTTTGGCGCGATCAACTTCTTCTCGCAGTTCGACTGGTTCGACCAGGACCGGGCGACCAAGCCCATCGTCGACGCCGTCGGCATCGAGGGCGGCGAACCCCGCGTCTACCGCTCGTTGAAGTTCGACGACGAACTACTGGAGGCGGTCGAGGACGGTCGCGTCGAGGAGTCGGTCGTCGACGAGAAGGTCCGTCGGATTCTGGGCCAGATGGATCGCTTCGGCGTCCTCGATGGCGAGCAGCCACCGGGCGAGGCGAACGTCCCCGCCCACCACGAAGTCTCCAGACGGATCGCCGAACGCGGGACGGTGCTGCTGGAAAACGACGGCGTCCTGCCACTCGACACGGACGACCTCGACGACATCGCGGTGATCGGCCCCAACGCCGACGAGGCAAAGACCGGCGGCGGCGGCAGTTCCGACGTGGCCGCATCCTCTGTGGTCAGCACGCTCGATGGCATCAAGTACCGCGTCAACGACGAGGCATCGATCACATTCGACCGCGGGGTCGCCCCCATCGGCGAGGACGACGACCGCGACGTGACCATCTGGAACGTCTCGACCGACGCGGTCCTCGGCAGTCTCGGCGACGACGAGCAAGTGGACCCCGAAGTCGACACGACCGAGGCGGTCGACGCCGCCGAGGACGCCGACGTGGCCGTCGTCGTCGTGCAGGACGCCGCGACGGAGGACTTCGACCGCCCACTGGCGCTACCCGGCAACCAGGACGAACTGGTGTCACAAGTGGCCGACACGGCCGAACGGACCGTCGTCGTCATGAAGACCGGTGGCCCCGTCGAGATGCCGTGGGCCGACGAGGTCGACGCCATCGTCGAAGCGTGGTACCCTGGCCAGGAGGACGGCCGCGCCATCGCATCGGTGCTCTTTGGCGACACCGACCCCTCCGGCCGCCTGCCGATCACCTTCGGCGCGTCGGCCGGGGACTATCCGACCGACAGCCAGCGCCAGCACCCCGGCATCGACCTCGAAGCGGAGTACTCGGAAGGGGTCTTCGTCGGCTACCGCCACTTCGACGAGACCGACACCGAACCGCTGTACCCCTTCGGTCACGGCCTCAGCTACGCCGAGTTCGAGTACGGCGACGTGACCGTCGAGGGCGAGGGTGCGTCGGCAACGATCGAAGTGACCGTCGAGAACACGAGCGACCGCGACGGCCGCGAGGTCGTGCAGGCGTACCTGAGTGCGGACGACTCGGCTGTCGAACGGCCGCCGAAGGAACTGGTCGCCTTCGAGAGTGTCGCACTCGACGCCGGCGAGGAACGAACGGTGACGCTGTCGGTCGACGAGCGTGACTTCGCCTACTACGACGAGGACGACGCCGACTGGGTCGTCGAATCCGGCGACTACACCGTGACGGTCGGCCGGTCCTCCCGGAACGCGGTCGACAGCGAGACGATCACCGTCGAGTGAGTGTAGACACGCCGACGATCATCCAAAGGAGAACGGTCGGTCGGGGAGAGAAAGTAGCCGGCAGACCGATCAGCTACCCGTCTCGTTGAGATCCGAGGTATCGACCAGCGTCCCGTTGACGAGCGTCGTCCTGTTCATCGACGGTCGGATCGACTCCGGCGGTTTGCGCTCGGTAGCAGGCTCGACACCATCGATCGAAAACCGATTCTGGACCGATGTTTTAGCACCTTCATCGTAGAGAGAATTCGCTGGACCCTGGCGCAGCGAGTAGAAGTAGCTGTCAATGCTAGGGCCAGCACCGTGTCCACTCCTGTTTGCCCCGATTGCTGCGGCCTCCTTGCTCAGAGCAGTCAGCCGGTAGATGTCGCGGTCTTTGGGCGTCACGAAACGCACGTAGGTCTGGTCGGGAATCCACGATTCATTCACCTGCCGTGTACTGTCATTTAGATAAAGTTTGTAATTGTCTGCGTTGGTGAGGGCGAGGGCAGCAGCGATATCTTGGTTTTGAGAAGCGTTGTAAGACCCCCAGCCGATCAGCGTGATGACAGCGTAGTCCTGCACAGGATTCACCCAGATACCCGGCTCCGCATTGGTAGGTGCGTTGGTATCGTTTGCTACTGCGGCGAAATCGTAGGCCCACTCCGCGTATCGCTCACTCTCGTTCCAGGTAGAAATCTGTCCGGTGAACCATCCAGATTCCTGCGTATCGGATTCCTCGGTTTCTTCGGATTCATTAATTTCTTCAGATTCATTGGTTTCTTCGGATTCCTCAGGTTCCTCGGGTTCTAGCTCGCCTTCGTAGGCGTGGCGATTGACGGTCAGGCGATAGGTGAACGTCTCGGACGAACTATCGTCAGCGGAACTCACCAGCACGGTGTAGCGGCCCGTGACCGGGAGAGTTTCCTCTTCAATCTTCGCAGCGTCATCGGGACCATCGTCATCGTCAACGGCCAGAGTCGTCCCGTTTGGCGCTCGCAGTTCGACCACTGGATCGCCGCCACTAGCAGAGGCCGTCACGTTGATTGTATCGTTGGCCTGGGCAGCGAAGTCGACCGGCTCGTAGTGGCCATCCTCGTTGGTCGGATCAGCGCGGTCGATCTCACCCAGCGTGTTCGGCGCGTAGTCTTCAGATCCAACGACCTGCATCTCGATCTCGCGGAGGTCCACAGCATCCGGGTCGAGCGCTGGTGTCGGCGTGGCTGTGGCCGTCGGCGTAGTCGTTGGCGTCCCCGTCGCCGTACTAGTCTCTGTCGTCGTTGCAGTCGGTTCCGTACCACCATCTGCAGCCGTGTCAGTTCCACCGACACCAAGACCGTTGCAACCGGCACTCACCAGAAGAAGGGCAAGCAGAACGCTGAGACTCGCGTGTCGAATCGTAGCTGAGTTAGTTGATGTCATTTTTAGATCGTTTTTTGTATTTTACTTAACCATATTTTTATTCATTTGTGAAATCAAAGTTCAAACAGCGTGTTCTTGGACTTGGTTAGAATCGGTTTGAGTACCCTCTGTAATAACGGCGAAGGTGGCGTGGCTACGTCAGCACGTACCCAGGTAGATCTCCACAACGGTACAGTTCCCACTGGGGCTCGGAGCCGGACTGCTGCTGGAATCACTCGACTAGTAGCCATAGCGGTTCACTCCATTCGGCGGCGAGTAGGTGGGTGGCGGCGATGAGGACGACGTGTCAGTCGATCCGCTGCTGGAACTGCTGGACGAGTCGTCGTTCGAACTGCCACCGGAATCTCCACCAGACGAACTAGATGAATCAGACAAATCGGTAGGCGGGCTGCTCCGATCGCCCGGCGACGGCGAGAACGACGTTCCCGTGTTCACGCCCGACGTACCACCGGAAGTCGACGAGGAGTCGGCAGTCGAACCACCACCGCTGCTGGAGTCGCTCCCAGACGTACTGGGTGGATTAGTCCGATCAGTCGGCTCCGACGGCGAGTAGGACGGGCCACGACCGGAGCCGTCGTTCGAACTGCCGCCTGAGTCGTCGCCAGACGTACTGGACGGGTCAGTCCGGTCACTCGGCTCCGACGGCGAGAACGATGTTCCCGTATCCACACCCGACGATCCACTGGGGGAGCTGGTGCTTGGCGGATCACTGCTACCACCGCCATAGTTCGGTTCAGTGGGCTCCGTGCTCGGTTCTGTGGACTCCGTGCTCGGTTCTGTGGACTCTGTGCTCGAGTCAGTGTCGAACTCCGCACTGGTGTCGTCGGAGCTCTGAAAGACCCTGTCGACGGCATCAGCGACATCGTCTCTTCCGTCAACTCCTCCCTGATCATCACTGCTGTCGTCGTCGTTGTTTCTATTGTTTGCCCTGGCTTCTTCGACCACTGCTCGCTCCACCTTCCCGTCGATGGCTTCGTAGTCGACCGCAACCACATGGTTGCCGGTGTCGACCTCGTATTGACTCCGGTCGACGTGCTCGCCGACAGCGACGTTCTTGGGCTCGTCGAGAGGAGTGGCATCAACGCTCATCGTGAGATCGCCGTCACCGCTGGTGTCGACGAGCTGCCTACCAACGATGTTCCCCTCGTCGTCGAGTACGTGCATGATTTCGTCTTCGTTTTCGTCACACGAACCCGGAGTGTGGATCTCGCCGCCGAACCGAACCGCACGACAACGGCCAGTATCGCCGAGCGAGGACGAGCCCGAACTGGTCGTGCTGGCTGATCCACTGTTGGAGCCACCGGAGCTCCCCGTCGAAGTGGGACTCGTCGCCCCGCCGCCGGAGGTCGTCTCTACCACCTCGACAGTCACCGTCCGCGTCGTGACGTAGCCCTGCTCGTCGGTGGCGACGGCGAGCAGTTCGGCGGGACCGGTGGAGCCGAAGACGGTACTCGTCGTGATCGTCGTCTCGTCACCGGAGACACTGAATCGATCGACGCGCGTGTCGTCGTGGAAGATCTCGACGCGGCGGAGTTCGGTGTCATCGGCGACAGCCTCGACGGAGATCGGTGTCAGCGTCGACGACGCCGTCGTCTCCGGGGCCTGAATCGAGAGATCGGGGCCACGGGGTTCGCCGACGGAAACGTACAGCGTGTCGGAGGCGGTCGCGCCGTCGTCGTCGGTGACGGTGACGGTGACCGCCCAGCGGCCGGTCGCATCGGGCGTGAACGTCGGCGTCATACACTCCCGGCACGACGGTGTGAGCGTCGAGCCGTTCGGGGCGCGGATCGACCACTCGGTGGCGGTGATCCGACCGTCGGCATCCGTCGAACCGCCGGCGTCGAGGTACACCGTCGTGCCGGCGGGGACCGTCTGGTCGAGGCCGGCAGCGGCCGTCGGCGGCTGATTGGCACTTGCCGAGGCCACGGGTGTCGGGCAGACGAGGCAGGCGAGCGCGATGACGAGCGGAGACCATCGGTGCATCTACGCTGCACGCTGGTTCCGTCCCCACATATATAATTTCGTCGGGTTGGTAGATAGATTATGTCATCACACGACCCAGCATATCGAAGCGTCGCCGGCTGGGACACCCCGTCGAACGGCGGCCGCGCGAAGCGATCCGGTCGGCGTCTGGAACGAGACGGAAGGAACGCCCTCCCACGGCGTGCGTGGCAACTAAGCCCCCCGCCGTCGATGCAGGGGTATGAGCCGACTCGTCACCTTCGGGGAGACCGCGCTGCGCGTGAGTCCGCCCGACCACGAGCGCATGGAGACTGCGACCGACGTGTCGCTGCACGCAGAGGGAACGGAGAGTTCTGCCGCCGTCGCCGCCACCAGACTCGGTGCGCCGACCGTCTGGCTCTCGAAGCTCCCAGACTCGATGCTCGGTCAGCGCGTCGTCGCCGAACTCGAACAGCAGGGCCATGGCCTCCAGACGCAGGTGGTCTGGGACGACGACGGTCGACAGGGGCTACGCTTCGTCGAGCGGGGCAGCGAACCCCGCGAGGACGTGGTCGTGCAGGACCGGTCCGACACCGCGATGGCGACGGTCTCGACCGACGACCTCCGCCTGGCGATGGTCCAGAACGCCGACGTGTTCTTCGTTAGCGGCTCGACCCCTGCCGTCTCGCCGACCGCGCGCCGGACGACGGAGGCGCTCTTTCGGGCCGTCGACGACGAGGAAGGCACCCGTGTGTTCGATCTGGACTACCAGCCCGGCCTCTGGTCGCTCGACGAGGCCCGGGAATCGCTGCTCAACATCCAGGACTCCATCGACGTGCTGATCGCCAACGAAGACGACGCCAAGGAGGTGTTCGACCGCTCGGGCAAGCCCCGGCAACTCGTCCACTCTATCGCCTCCGAAGGCGACTTCGAACAGGTCGTGATCACCCGCAGCGAACGGGGCGCGATCACCTGGCACGACAACGTCATCCACGAACAGGACGCCATCGACACTGACGTGGTCGATCCCAGCGGCACCCACGCCGCCTTCGTCGGCGGCTATCTCCAGCAACTGTACGAGGACGCCCCCACCGAGCAGGCACTGGCGACCGCGACGGCGGCGGCCGCACTGGCCCAGACAGTGCCGGGTCCACTGCCGACGATTTCGGCCGACGAAGTCGAGCAACTGGTCGAAGTGAGCCAGGAGCGGACCGGCGAGCGGAGTATCTGATCGCGCTCATTCCCACCGGCGCGGAACCGACGAACGGAAACCACCGGGTCGTGTATCGAGAGACGATGCAGGTGGAGTTTCTGGGCGGCGCGGGCGAGGTCGGTCGTAGCGCCGTCCTGATCGACGACTCGTTGCTACTCGATTACGGGATGGCCAGCGAGTCGCCCCCGCAGTATCCCGTCGGTGACGTTGACCCCGACGCCGTCGTCGTGAGCCACGGCCACCTCGACCACGCCGGCGCGGTGCCGTCACTGCTCGCTGGCAGCGAGCGCCCGCCGATCCACTGGACGCCGCCGACGCGGGAACTGGCGCGGACGCTCGCCGAGGACACGCTGAAACTCCACGGGTCGACGCCGCGCTGTCCCTTTACGAGCGAGGACGTGCGCCGGATCGGCGAGGTCTCGGAAACCCACGGCTACCGCGAACCCTTCGACGCGGCGGGCTACGAGATCACCTTCTACAACGCGGGTCACATCCCCGGGAGTGCGCACGTCCTCGTCGACGATGGGGAGACCCGACTGCTGTACACGGGTGACTTCCACACCGACGACCAACGGTTGGTGTCGGGCACGACTGCCCGGCCCGACGCGGATGTCGTGATCTGTGAATCGACCTATTCTGACGTGACTCACGAAGATCGCGCGAGCGTCGAGCGGTCCTTCGCCGAAACACTGCGGACGACCGTCTGGCAGGGCGGGACTGTCGTCGTTCCGGCGTTCGCGATCGGGCGCACCCAGGAGATCATGCTCGTCTGTGCAGCCCACGACATCGACTGCTACGTCGACGGGATGGGCCAGCGCGTCACCGAGCAACTGCGCAACCACACCGACTATCTGCGGGACGGTGACGGCTTCCGCGACGCCGTCTCGAACGCCCGCTTCGTCGACGGGCGGGACGGCCAGCGAAAGCGGATCGCCGACCAGAACACCGTCATCGTCACCACGTCGGGGATGTTGAGCGGTGGGCCGGCGATGACCTACGTCCCCGCGATCAGGCGGCGACCCGTAAACACGATCGCCATGACCGGCTATCAGGTCGAGGGGACCCCCGGTCGGGACCTGCTGGAGACCGGGAGCGCAGAGATCGACGGTCGGGTGATGCCCGTCTCGGCGTCGGTCGAACTGTTCGACTTCTCGGCCCACGCCGACCGCGACGGTCTGCTGGCGTTCCTCGACCCCTACCGTGACGCGGAGATTCTGGTCAACCACGGAGATCGGTGCGAGGCGTTCACTGGGGAGTTGCGAGCGGACGGCTACGATGCAAGCGCTCCCGAACTGGGCGAGACGGTGGCGATCTGAGCGGCCGAGGCGAACCGACGACGAAACCCATTCGATGCCGCCCGTACAAGCCCCTAGTCGTGCAACGGCGACACCTCGACTTCGACCGCTACTTCTCGGTCGTCATGGAGACCGACGAGGCACAGGCCGCCGAGATGACCGTCGAACCCGGCCGAGCGGTCGGCGGGCCGGAGAACCGCCACGCCGACAGCGACCAGTGGTGCTACGTCGCCTCGGGGACCGGCGTCGCGACCGTCGAGGGCGAGGACCGTCGGATCGAGGCCGGCGACCTCCTGCTCATAGAGGCCGGCGAGGGCCACGGCATCGAGAACGACGGCGAGGCACCACTCGAAACGGTCAACTTCTACACGCCGCCCCGGGCGGATCGGTGAGCGCGGCATCGGTACGGCCCAGGAGAGCGGTGAGTGTCCGGTAACCGAGTTACCCCGCGCGTCCCTCGGGGCTTACGTACTGGCGGCCGTAGTCGGTGCCATGTCAGACCCGTTCGTCGCCATCGGTGGCGATGCCGCCGGCCTGAGCGCCGCCAGCAAGTGCAAGCGCGAGTCCCCCGACCGGGACGTGATCGTCTTCGAGAAGGGGTCGTGGGTGTCCTACTCCCACTGCGGGATGCCCTACTTCGTGAAAGGCGAGGTCGAGTCACTGGACGACCTGCTGTCGCTGTCGCCCGACGAGATCGCACAGCGGGGGATCGTCCTCCGGCGGGGCCACGAAGTCGTCGCCGTCGACACCGACGCGCAGGTCGTGACCGTCGAGGCGAGCGACGGCGAGCGGACCGAACAGTCCTACGGCGACCTCCTGATCGGGACGGGTGCACGTGCGATCAGCGGACCGATCGAGGGGAGCGCACTCGACGGCGTCCACACGATGCACGGACTGGACTCGGCGGCGGCCGTGCGCGCGCACCTGCTCGATCCGTCGACCGACGCCGTCGCCGACGTGGGCGGCGAGGCCTTCGTCGATCGAGAACTGGTCGAGCGATACGGGGCGATGAGTCCACCCGAAACCGTGGCCATCGTCGGCGGGGGATACGTCGGTATCGAGATGGCCGAGGCGTTCGCGACGAACGGGCTGGACGTACACCTGCTCCAGCGGAGCGACCACGTCCTCCCGCCCTTCGGCGCGGCCGTCGCCGAGGTCGTCGAGGACGAACTCGACGCCGAGGGCGTCTCGCTCCACCTCGGCGAGGAAGTCGCACGGCTCGACGGCGACGACGGCCGAGTCGAGCGACTCGTCTGTGCCAGCGGGTCGGCGCTCGAACTGGATATGGCACTCGTGGGCATCGGTATCACGCCCAACACGGACTTTCTCGCCGACACGCCGATCGAGACCGGCGTCGCGGATGCCGTCGCGGTCGACGACCACGGCCGAACGAACGTCGACGCCGTCTACGCCGCGGGCGACTGCGCGACGATGCGCCACGCCGTCACCGGCCAGCAGGACTGGGTGCCCCTGGGCCTGACCGCGAACCGGGCAGGGCGAGCCATCGGCGCGACTGTGGCCGGCGACCCGACGCCGGTGGGCGACATCGCCGGGACCGCCGTGGTCAAGGCCTTCGAGCAGGAGTGTGGCCGGACGGGCATCGTCGACCACGAGGAAGCGCGCGAAGCGGGCTTCGACCCCGTCAGCGAGACGATCACCGCCGGCTCGCGGTCAGGCTACTACCCCGGCGCGGCCGAGACGACGGTGACGCTGGTGGCCGACCGGGAGACCGGTCGCTTGCTCGGCGGCACTATCGTCGGCACGGACCGGGCGGCCATCCGAATCGACACCGTCGCGATGGCACTGGAACAGGACGCCACCGTCGGCGAACTCGAACGGACCGATCTGGCCTACGCGCCGCCGTTCTCGCCGGTGTGGGACCCGATCCTGACTGCGGCGAAAGTGCTGAACGGGTCGATGGAGTCGACCTAATCGAGCGCGCGAGCGCCGTCGTAGCGGTCGTCGGTCAGGTAGACCCCGCCATCCCGGACCGTCACCGCCACCGCGTCCAGCGCGTCGCCGGCGCACGGCCCGTGCGTACAGACCCCGTCCCCGGTCTCGAACTGTGCGCCGTGCTTGTGACAGACCAGGTCGTCCCCGCGAACGATGGCCCCGGTACCTCGATCCAGCGGGACTTCGGGGCGGTGGGGACAGGAGTTGCGCCACGCGACGACGGCGTCCCCGGACCGATGGAGGATACAGTCGACGTCGTGGTCCGCACGTTCGGCCGCGAAGCGGACCGTCGAATCCGCCGGCACCGCGTCGAGCGCGACGATTCGCGTGGGGTCGCCGTCGCCGCCCGCGCTGTCGTCCGCCTCGGCGGCGTCACCCTCGCTCCCGTCCGTGTCGTCGCCCGATCCCACGCTGAAACTGACCGTCGCGTCGCCGGCCGAGACGCTGCCCTCGTCGTCCGAGACCAGCGCCGTCTCCGTCTCGTCGCCGTCGTCGACCGTCACGCGAACCGGATCACTCATCGACGCTAGTCGATTCGGCCAGCCTAAAGTAGCTGCCGATCCCGCCGGCTCCCAAACGTAGTTGTGTCAGCCCACCGAACGCTTCCACATGGACTCCGACGATGTCTCCGTGGAAGTGGAAGTCGAAGTGGAACTGGACACCGCCGAACTCGAAGCCGAGGTCGAGGACGCCACCGAGTACGAGGCCACGCTCGAAGGCGACGGGATCGAGATCGAACTCGAAGCCGAAGTCGAGTTCGCGAACGAGTGGGACGGCGACGATGCGGACGACGACGAGGCCGGAGAGGGGGACGAAAACAGCGACAACGAGGCCGAAGCCGCTGGGGACGAGGCAGACGAAGACAGCGACGACGAAGCGTCGGACTAGTCCTGCCCCGGCGAGGCAGGGACTCGCTCCCCGCCCAAGAGCAGGTCGTCGAGACGCTGGGCCACGGTCGGGCTGATTGTGTCGACGAGTTCGCGCGCTTCCTCGTCGGGGTCGTCGAGGTCCAGCACCTGCTCGAAGAACGTCGACAGCGTGCGGTAGGTGTCGTACAGGTCCGCCGCGCGCTCTCGTCCCTGTTCGGTGAGTGCGACGCCCTCGTATGGCTCGTAAGTCACGAGATCGTCGTCGGCGAGTCGCTGGAGCATCTCCGTCGTCGCCGACGGCGACCGATCGAGCGTTCGCGCGACCGCGCCGGGCGCGATCGGTGGCTCGCCGTCTCGCTCGTGGGCGTACACGACGAGGAGGTACTGTGCGACGCGTTCCATCGGGCTCTCACCGTCGGACCGTCAGGACGCAGTCGGTCGCGATCCAGCCGTCGGTGTTGTCCGACTCGATGAACGTCTGTCGCCCCGGGCAGGTCACACACACGTCGATTTCGGGCCGTTCCGGCACCGGATCGCCCGCCTGCGGTCGATCTTCGGGTGTCGTCGTGGCCATACCCCTATTTAGGTTGGCCTAAAAGTAAAGGTTCGGATCGCGGCTGGCGAATGGCACCGAATCCGTGACGCGGTCGCTACCGGAGAGTGTTTAGCCACACCTAAAAAACTGTGGTCGGGTGCCCTACTCCATCGCGGCCTCGGTGACGAGCGTGTCGTCCTCGAGGTAGTGCTCGATGTGGTGGGCGTGGTCTTCGAGGTCGATCAGCTGTTCGCGCAGCATCTGGGCGCTGGCGTGGTCGCCCAGTCCCTCGGTGAGTTCGATGTGGCCGCGGGCGGTCTCGATGACGTCGCCGTACATCGCCATGTCGTTTTCCAGCGACGTGCGGATGTCGTAGACGTCCTCGTCTTCGGGTTCGACGGTCGCCGTCGACTCCAGGGTACCCATGCTGGCGTGGGGCACGCCACCGAGGGCCTGCACGCGCTCGGCGAGCTCGTCGGCGGCTTCTTCGAGTTCCTCGGCGGCCTCGCCGAGGAAGATGTGGAGGTCGCGGAACTCCGCGCCCTCGACGTTCCAGTGGTGCTTCCGGAGCTGGTGGTACATGACGTACACGTCGGCCAGATCGGTGTTGAGCGCGTCGACGATCTGCTCGACTTTCTCCTGTTCGAGGCGCAGCGCTTCGCTGGCTTCGACACTACCTGCTTCCTTCAGAGTGGTGGCCTCTTGCTGGCTCATACCCGACTATCGGTCCCCCACCCACTTCAAACTTTTCAATAATCTTATATTTTTTCGTATCGCCTAAACCCGGACGCCCGTTCACTCCTCGCGCTCTTTGAGCCACTCGTCGAGCAGGTCGCGAATCGCGGCCTCGCGGTTGTCGCGGTGCTCGGCGAAGGCTTTCTCGTCGACCGCTTCGAGGAGTTCCTCGTCGAGTTCGAGTTCCACAGATTCTAGATCGAGATACGCCTCGTCCATCGGGTCCGAATCGAGGAACCGGACGAATAAATAGTCTCGTCAGACGGCCGTCTGGCATTCGTGTGACGGGAGTCGGAGACCGGACGCCGGCAGGGTTGCCTTCGACGGCCGATACAGTTTCACCCGTTCGTGTTGTACGGTATCGTATGTCACAGAGTTTCGACGGCGATCTCTCCGAGACGGAAGTAGAAGCGCTCCACCGACTCCAGCTGGGCGTCGAGCACATGTATCGCGGGTACGGCGCGCTCCTCAGCTGTCACCACAGCATCGGCCACGGGATGGACCACTTCGAGGCGGCCCGGGAACTGCTGGCCGAGGCCGGCCACGAGGAGTACGCCGACGCCCTCAGGAACGAAATCCTGCCGGCGGGGCTCGTCGACGACATGTGGACCTACGAACTCGTCGACGCCGCGCGGACCGGGTTCGTCGCGGACGTGGCGAACTTCGAGCAGGCGATCAGGACGGACCTCGTCGACGGTCGAGAGCACGTCAGCGAGCGCGCGCTCCAGCGGCGCTGGCGCGAGCGGGCGAGCGGGTTCGACGAGGAGGCGTGAGCGATCAGTCGGACGAGAAGTAGCGAGTTCGTCAGTCGTCGACGAGGCTCGGGTGGGTCTCCTGTGGGTCGGGGTGGGGTTCGGCCAGCGCCTGGCGCAGGTGCTCGCGGCTCGCCTCGTCGCGCCGTCGGCGCTCGGCCGCGCCGATCTCCTCACACCCCGGCGGCAGGTCCCGGCCGCGGTCGGTGAAGTAGCCCTCTGGGACGACCCAGTCGTGGTAGAACGGCCGGTCGTCGTCCGCCAGCAGTGTCACGGCGACCTCGGCTCCGTGGCCGGCACAGACCACGGCCTGATGGGGCTTTTCGGCCAGTCGGCCGGCGGCGTAGAGGCCGTCGACGCCGGTACGCCCGCGCTCGTCTACGTCGACGTAGGTCTTGCCCCGGTCGAGCAGGCCGACGCCGTCGATGTCGGCGAGATAGCCCGTCGCGTTCTTCGTCGCCGCGATCACGTAGTCGGCCGAATACTGCTCGCCCGCTTCGGTCGCGGCGGTAAAGCCCTCGGTCGGGCCCTGAGCGTCGCCGAGACGTTCGACGGTGTCGACGGTCGCCAGCCGGCGGTCCGCACCGGCGCGCTCGGCGTGCTCGGCGATCAGGTCGAGCAACTGCCGGGCGTTGATGCCGGCCGGGAAGCCGGGGAAGTTCTCCAGGTGGGCGTTGCGTCGGAGGATCGAACCGCCAGCGTCGAGTACGAGCGTGTCGAGGTCGGCGCGGGCGGTGAACACGGCCGCAGAGAGGCCGGCGACGCCGCCGCCGACGACGAGCACGTCGGAGTGATCGGTCATGTAGTTCCCCCCGCGTCCGCGTCGCCGATAGCTCCATCGGACGCGCCCGGATCGGAGTTCTCGAAAGCGCACCACCGCTGGGCTTCCTCGGCGACGAGCAGGTCGTAGCGCGGTGTCTGCGGGTCGCGCTCGCGGAGGAGCCAGCGGTAGGCGACCGCGAGGTCGGCGGCGACGGCGGCCGTCGGGCGGTCGATGAATCGCAGGCCGTCGACCGGGACCGGGCTGACGCCGGCGGTCGCACAGACGATCCGGTATCGACCGCCGGGATCGGCGAGCCCCTCGATCCGTCGGCGCAGGGCGGCCAGCGACGGCCCATCGGGACGCGTGGGGGCAGCGAGCGCCATCCTACTGCGTGACGATCTGGGCGACCTTCTCGCGGTCGAACAGCCGCTCGCCCTCGGGGATCTCGGGGTAGTGCTCGCCGTCCTCGTAGGTCGGCCACTCGCCGAAGATCTCGGGATAGAGCTGTTTCGCGCCCATCTCTAGCTGGAACAGGTTCATGATCGGGCCCTGGTAGCGCATCCCCGCGGGATACACGCGGTCGTTCTGGACCGCTTTCAGCTGCTGGCCGGCCTCGTTGTCTTCGAGCATCGCTCGCGTATCGGCCATGCTGTAGTTGGGCGTCATCCCCCAGAGGTGGAGGATCACGTCGGGGTCGGCTTCCAGCATCGTCTCGTAGTCGACGGTGCCCCAGAGACCGCCCCAGTCTTCCTCGGCGAAGGCGTCGTTGGCCCCCAGCGGGCGCGTGTCGGCCAGCCAGTAGCCGGGCTTGTTGAGGTGGTAGGTCCAGAAGGTGCTGCCGTCGCCAGAGAGAGTCGCCCGGACGGCTGTCGGACGGTCTTCCTTCGGCGGCAACTGGGACTGGATCGTCTCGACGAGGTCGGTGTGAACGGCGTCGAGTGCCTCGTAGCGCTCGCGCTCGCGGAACACCTCGGCGACCTTGCCAAAGAGCTCCCAGAGATCGTAGTACTGGTAGTCCGAATAGCCCTCCGGGGGCTGACCCTGCGTGCCGCTGTAGAAGTTGCCGAGCCACGGGCCAAGCTGATTGCTGATCTCGTCGATATCGCCCTGATCCCACCCCTCCTGCGTCGAGACCCACGCGGGGTCGGCGAGGTGTACGTCGCTGCTGTGAGCGTACAGCCGTTCCTTGCCGAGCCCGTCACTGAGCGGGTCCGCGAGCCCTTCCCACTCGATGGAGACACCGTCGAGGTGTTCGCAGTAGTGGTTCAGCGTCGTCCCCGTCATCTCGGGGACGTAGACGGCGTTGACCTTCTCGCCGTGGCCCAGCGCGACAGCCATGTCGAAATACTGCGGGTAGATGGTGAAGACGGTCTCGGGGACGCTGTCGAACTCGACGGTGCCGACCGGCGAGAGGTCGACCGAGTAGGGACCGGTGTCGGTCGTCGTCTCCGCCGTCTCGGCCGACGCGGTTCCCTCGTCCGTCGATGGGTCACCCGACGTTGTCGCGGCGTCGGTGGTGTCGGTCGCTTCGTCGCTGCTCGATCCCGTACAGCCCGCGAGTGTCGTTCCCAGTGCGATCCCGGTACCGGCGATGAAGCGGCGGCGAGTGTGGTCGTCAGCCATACTCTTTCGGCTTGCCTAAAAGCATAAATCCGTTCCGATTTAGGCCCGCCAAAGAATCGAAAGGGATAACACCGACATTCGGGGTACCTAAATCCATAATGGCCAGCACGCACTCGACGGACGCAACCACGGACCAGCGACACGGGCGGAGTTGGTTCACCGGTCGGCTCGTCGCGTTCTGTCTCGCGAGCACGGCGCTGACCGCCGCCGCTGGGCTGATCCAGGTGAGCTTTGGCTCGTACTCGATGACGATCACGCAGGCGTGGTCGGCACTGGTCAGCCCCGACATCGTTCTCGATCCCGCCGTCTGGAACGCCTTCCTGCTGGGGGGTGAACTGCCCGAGATGGACAACGTCCCCCTGATCGTCTGGAACATCAGGCTGCCTCGCGTCCTCGTGGCCGTCCTCACCGGCGCGACGCTCGGCGTCTCCGGCGCGATCTTCCAGGCCGTGACGCGCAACGAACTCGCCAGCCCGTACATCCTCGGCGTGAGTTCGGGCGCGGGACTGGCCGTCCTGCTGACGCTCGTCGTGTTCAGCGGCCTCGCACCGTTCCTGCCGCTGATCGCCGCCGCCGGTGGGACCGTCGCGTTCGCGCTCGTCTACGCCATCGCGTGGAAAGGTGGTACGAGTCCCGTCCGCCTCGTCCTCGCCGGCGTCATCGTCGGCACCGTCTTCCAGTCCCTGCAGACCGGCGTGTTCTTCTTCGCGGACGATCTCGGCGTCGTCCAGTCGGCCATCGCCTGGACCACGGGCTCGCTGACCGGCACCGACTGGGAGCAGGTGCGGCTGGCGATCCTGCCGGCGGCCTTTGCCCTCCTCTTTGCACTGCTGGGCGCTCGGCAACTGAACGTGCTCCTGCTGGGCGAGCGCACCGCCCAGTCGCTCGGGATGCGTGTCGAGCGCGTCCGCTTTCTCCTCTCCGGGGTGGCGATCCTCGCGGCGAGTACAGCCATCGCCATCGCCGGCATCGTCGGCTTCGTCGGCCTGATCGTCCCACACGTCGTTCGCAACGTCGTCGGCGGAGACTACCGCCGGCTGATGATCGGCTCTATCTTCGCCGGCCCGGCGCTGATGGTCGTCGCGGACGTGGGCGCGCGGCTGGGGATGGGCGCGCTCCCGTGGTTCGGCCCGGTGCAGGTGCCCGTCGGCGTCGTGACGGGGCTGATCGGCGGGCCGTACTTCCTCTACCTGATGCGCCGCCAGCAGCAGATGGGGGAGATCTGAGATGGCCGAAGCCGACGAGCAGCACGAGACCGACGACGAGGCTGGACCGGTTCGCGAGTGGCTGACCGACGACGAGGGGCGGAAGATCGAGAGCGCTATCGTTGCCGAACAACTGGACCTGCGCTACCCGACGAGCGAGGAGGCCGTCGTCGAGTGCGCTCGTCTCGACATCCCCGAGGGCGAGGTCACAGCGCTGGTCGGGCCTAACGGCAGCGGGAAGTCGACGCTGCTGAAGTCGCTGTCGAACCACCTCGAACCCGAGGCCGGGACCGTGACGCTGCACGGCCGGGACGTGCAGTCGCTCGATCAAGACGAACTCGCACGCGAGATGGGCGTCCTCTCACAGGAAAACGAGTCGCCGGGGTCGATCACCGTCGAGGATCTGGCCTACCACGGTCGCTATCCCCACCGGGGCTTCTTCGAGAGCGTCAGCGACGAGGACCACGCGGCCGTCGACGACGCCATCGAGATGGCCGGCGTCGGCCACCTGCGGGACACGGAACTGGGCCAGCTATCCGGTGGGCAGAAACAGCTAGCGTGGATCGCGATGGTACTGGCCCAAGACACCGACGTGCTCCTGCTGGACGAGCCGACGACGTTCCTCGACCTGCACCACCAGTTCCGGGTGCTCGAAACCGTGCGACAGCTCAACGAACACGAGGACGTGACCGTCGCGGTCGTGCTCCACGACATCGCGCAGGCTGCCCGCTTCGCCGACAACCTCGTCGCGATGCGCGAGGGCGAACTGTACGACTGGGGGCCGCCCGAGCAGGTCGTCACCGAGCAACTGCTCGCGGACGTGTTCGGCGTCGAGGCCCGCGTCGAGTACGAGCCGGAACTCCAGATCCTCCCGAAACGGGCGCTCTCGGAGTGACGACAACCGCGCTGTCGCCCCGGCCGATGGGGTAGATTCGCAATGCTTTAGTTATTTTAGGCCAGCCTAAAAATTGATGACCAACGATTCGAGCCGCACACGGCGGACCGTCCTCAAGACAGGCGCGACACTCGGCGCACTGGCGCTGGCTGGCTGCACCGAGTCGACGAGCGACGCCTCGGGCGGGAGCGAATCGACTGCGACGAACACGGACGCTGCGACGGATGCGGGCACCGACACGGCGACCGAGACGACGGAATCGGCGAACGACGGGGCCACGGAGACCGACACCGACGGCCCCTACTCGGTGACGATGGAGCCGGTCGGCACCGTCGAGTTCGACAGCGTCCCCGAGACCTGGGTCGCCAACAACGGTAGCTGGGCCGACATGGGGATCGCACTGGGACAGGAGCCGCCGAAGGGGGTCTGGCTCACCGGCCGCTACCACACCCAGTACTACGACGAGATTCCCGGCGTCAGCGTCGACACGAGCGACATGGTGTCGCTGTACCAGGACGGCGTCGGCAAGGAGCGGTTCTACGCACTCGACGGCGACGTGCACGTCATCGACCCCAACTTCCTCATGAACCGCTTCAGCGGCTTCGAGCAGAGCGACGTGGACGAGATCAGCGAGCAGGTCGCCCCCTTCTTCGGCAACAGCATCTTCTCCGGGGGGTACACCTGGCACGAGGACTACCAGTACTACACGCTGTACGAGGCCTTCGAGAAGCTCGCACAGGTCTTCCAGCAGACCGAGCGCTACGAGGCCTTCGCCGCGCTCCACGACGACTTCCAGTCGAACCTCCAGTCGGTCGTTCCTGCCGATGGCGAACGCCCGGCGGTCGCGATCATGTGGGCCGGCGGCGACGAACCCGCGGAGTTCTCCCCGTACCTGATCAGCCAGGGGACGAGCTTCAAGCAGTGGCGCGACCTCGGGGTACGGGACGCGCTGGCCGAGACCGACGTACAGGACTTCCACGAAACTCGGGGGCGCATCGACTTCGAGACGCTGCTGGAGATCGACCCCCAGTACCTCATGTTCCGGGGCCAGGAGGGCAAGACCGCCCAGCAGTTCCAGGACACCGTCGTCAGCTACATGGAGAGCCACGACGTGGCCAGCCAACTCTCGGCCGTCGAGAACGGCAACGTCCACCGCGGCGGCCCGCTGTATCAGGGGCCGATCACGAACCTCGTCGTCACCGAACGGGCGGCCCGGCAGGTGTACGGCGTCGAGGACGAACTGTTCGACCGCCAGCGCGTCGCCGACATCGTCGCCGGCGAGTTCTGAGAGCAAAGACGCGTTCGATCCGGAAAGCGACGGAACGCCCTCGGCCCGTTCCGGAGTCACTACAGCGACTGACAACTGAACGCCCTCGGCTCGCTCGCCGCCATCTGTGACGGATAGTGCCGCCACAGAGACCGCGAGACGTGCCTCGCCCGTTCACTCCGCCAGGACCGCACAGCACCGCAGCCACACGCCTCCCCAGCCGATTCCTTCGTTCGCTCCACCACTCAGTCATCCCTCGCACAGTGTGGTCGCTCGCCGTCGCGAGCGACAGCGCGCGCCACTGCAGTCCGGTCAGTCGTTCGACGGCGTCCTTTCCTTCGAGGGTCAGTCCGCAGTCACCGGCACTTCGAACGCGTATTCGACGCCGGTCAGTTCTTCCGAGACCTCCCAGAGCCGGCTGGCGGTCGCGCGGTTGTACGAGCGGTCACTGGAGTCCTGGACCGTCGGCGCGCCCCGCATATTCATGAGGCCGCCGGGGCCGACGTACTCGCCCCCGGAGAGGCCGCCGTGGGTCGCCGCGTACAGCATCGGGAGCGTTCCCTTCTCCTGGGACTGGGCGAGGACGGCGTTGGCGACTTCCATCACGGCCGCACCGATGGCACCGCCGCCGGCCTCGCCGGCCCGGCGCTGGAGGTCCGTGTCGGCGTAGCCGGGGTGACAGACCACGCTCGTCAGGTCGAGGTCGGCCTCCTCGGCCCGCCGGTCGAGTTCGTAGCCGAAGAGGACGTTCGCCAGTTTGCTCTGGGAGTAGGCCGCCCACTTCCCGTAGGAGCGCTCGGACTGGAGGTCGTCGAAGTCGATCTCGCCCTGTTCGTGGGCCCCGCTGGACTGGGTGACGACCCGCGCGCCGTCGGTCGCGGCCAGTGTTTCGAGCAGGTGGCCCGTCAGCGCGAAGTGGCCCAGATGGTTGATGCCGAACTGCTGTTCGAAGCCGTCGGCGGTCTCGCCGCGAGGGAGTGCCATCACGCCGGCGTTGTTACAGAGGACGTCGAGGTCGTCGTAGTCGGACGTAAACGCGTCGGCGAACGACGCGACCGACGAGAGATCTGCGAGGTCACACTCCCGCACGTCGAGGTCGGCATCCGGGACCTGCGCGCTGATCTCTGCGGCCGCTCGCTCGCCCCGCTCGGTCGAGCGACAGGCCATCACCACCGTCGCACCCTTCGCCGCGAACGCCCGCGTGCTTTCGTAGCCGATCCCACTGTTCGCGCCGGTGACGACGACGGTCGTCCCGTCGAGCGACGGCATGTCGTGTTCGGTCCAGCCAGAACTCATTACCACGTGTATGGCCCAACGGTATAGAAAGGCCGTGCCAAACGAGTCTGGCTCGTCCCGTCTCGCTCGCTCTCGCCGGACCGTGTGAATCGCTACCTCGTCTCGCCGAATAGTTATCAGTGTCGGGCTCCTCTTTATGTTGTGAGCGAGAATTCCGGGCGTCGAAACCTTCGAATGCCCAACGACGACGAGCTGTTCGCCGTGGTGACAGAGCACAACGGCGGCAATCACGTACGCGTGCAGTGCGAAGACGGCAAGGAGCGCATGGGTCGGATCCCCGGCCGAATGAAGTTCCGAACGTGGATCGAGACGGACGACGTGGTGCTGGTGGAACCGTGGGACTGGCAGGACGAGAAGGCCAACATCGAGTGGCGCTACACCAGTCAGGACGCGGACCAGCTGCGCGACGAAGGCCACATTCAGTAACGCTTCTCTCGCAGATTCGCCGTACGTACCCACGCCGAGGAGCGTACGGACTGTTGACTGCCGTCGACAGCTATTTGTTTCTGCCGGTAGGCATCCGATTGAAACATGGTCCGCCACCGACTCTTCAGGGGCGTCACCGTTCTCGGACTCCTCTGCGTCGTAGTTGGGGTCTGGAGCTACGCCACAGGGATCAACAGGTGGTGGCTGGTCGTCCTCCAGTCGGGGCTCGTCCTGTCGGTAGTGGGAGCGACTGCTATCACCGAGCGACGCCACGGTGAGTGGAACGCCCGACGGCTGATCCTCGTTTGCTCGGTGCCAGGGTTCGTCACGACGCTCGTCGTCGCAGCTCTGGTCATGACTGGGACACCTCTCTTCGACACGTATCCACTCACGGACTCGCACGAATCCGTCTTCTGGCTCTCGGCGGGGTTCCTCGTTCCCCTGCAGTACGTCCTCGTTCGCACCCGGCGGACTGGCGTGCAGTGGTCGGTGGCCGGGCTGACAGTCCTCTCGATCGTCGGCGTGCCGATCGCAAGCGTCGCGGGACTCCCGCCGGCACTGTACGATCGGGCGATTGCACCGTTCTCGTTCGTGCTGGGACTTGCCTGCTGGACCGCGATCCCCGTGTACGAACTCGGGCGTGCCATTGCCCGTGATCGCGGGCGGGTCGAGGTCGGTGGGAAAGCAGCCACGGCGATCGGTTTCGTCGTGGCCGGCGTCCTGCTCGCGATGGGTGCGGTGACTGCCGTCTGGCCGGACGATCCGGGAACTGTCTTGCTCGCAATCGTCCTCTACGGCCCGATCCTCTACCTCGCCGGCCGCGGCGTGAACACTGTGCGGCCGCTCGCGAGACGAGGGTAAGACTCGAAGTACGGACAGAGGTCAGAACGGAGCTACTCCGAGCCCGTCTGAGCGCCCCACAGCTCTGCATAGCGGCCGTTCCGCTGGCGGAGTTCGTCGTGGCTGCCGCGCTCGACGACCTCGCCGTCTTCGAGGACGAGGATGGTGTCGGCTCCGATCACCGTCGAGAGGCGGTGGGCGACGACGAAGGTGGTGCGGTCCTCGGTGAGCGCGTCGAGCGACTCCTGAATGCGCTGTTCGGTGTCGGTGTCCACGTCGCTGGTGGCCTCGTCGAGGATGAGGATCTCGGGGTCCTGCAGGACGACGCGGGCGATGGCGATGCGCTGGCGCTGGCCGCCGGAGAGCTTGACGCCGCGTTCGCCGACGCGGGTGTCGTAGCCGTCGGGGAGTCGCTGGATGAACTCGTGGGCCTCCGCGGCCGTGGCGGCCTCGCGGACCGCCTCCTCGGACTCCTCGAAACGGCCGTAGCGGATGTTTTCGCCGATGGTCCCGTCGAAGAGGAACGCGTCCTGACTGACGTAGCCGACGTGCTGGCGGAGGCTGGCGAGTTCGAGCTCCGTGATGTCGACGCCGTCGACCTCGACGCGGCCCTCGTTCACGTCGTAGAGGCGGAGGAGGAGTCGGCAGAGCGTCGACTTGCCAGCGCCGGTCGAGCCGACGAACGCGACGGTTTCGCCTGGTTCGGCCTCGAAGGAGACGTTCCGGATGACGTAGTCGTCGTCCGCCTCGGGTTCGTCGAGTGCCGCGAACCCGCCGTCGGTCTCGGTCTCGTCTTCCTCGACGGCCGGCCCGTGGTCGCCGGTCAGCAGGTCGGGGTACTCGAAGCACACGTCCTCGTAGGTGACGTGGCCCTCGGGGTCGTCGAGGCGCTTCGCGTCCTCGGCGTCCGTGATCCGCACGGGGATGTCCGCGAGGCCGAACACGCGCGAGGCCGACACCTTGGCGTTCTGGACCTGATCGACGATGTTCGACACCTCGGCCAGGGGCGCGACGAACCGCTGGGTCATGAACACAAAGGTGACGAAGGTCCCGAGTCGCAGTTCGCCGTAGAGCGGGCCGGGCGCGCCGAAGAGGATCCAGTAGCCGCCGACGACGAACGTCGCGGCGAACGAGAGGCCAGCAAGCAGTTCCATCCCCGGTCGGTAGAAGTAGGAGAGCTTGAGCACGTCCATCGTCGTCTCGAAGACGCCGTGGGAGGCGTCACGGACCCGCTCGGTCTCGTACTCCTCGCTGCCGGTCGCCTTCGCGAGGATGACGCCGGTGATCCCGTTCTCGATTCGGGTGTTGAAGTCGGCCATCGCGGACTGACGGGCCTCGTACCGGGGCTCGATCACGCGCATGAACCAGATCGTGAAGCCGACGATCACGGGGATCGCGACGAGCGTGACGAACGCCAGTTGCCAGTTCAGGTAGAAGAGGATCGCCGCGATGCCGATCACCATCACGATCAGTCGGACACCGTTCATCAGCGCGTTGTCGAGGAACAGCTCCAGATTGCCGGAGTCGTTGCTCAGGATCGACATCACCTCGCCGGTCTGCTTGTCGTCGAAGAACGCGGCGTCGAGTCTGAGCATCTTCTCGAAGCTATCGGAGCGAACCGAGTGCATCACGCCGTGGGCGAAGAAGTTCGCAGAGACACCGTAGATCCACGTGAACAGCGCCGTCGCGAGGAACGAGCCGGCGATCAACGTCGCGGAGAACCAGAACTGACCGACCTCGCCGGGCGGAACGAGCGACTGGGGAACGAACAGGAGTTCGTAGTCGCTCGTGCCCGCGAACAGCGCGTCGATAGCCGTCCCCAGCACGACCGGGGGGAACAGCGAGGCGGCCTGTGCGAAGAGGTTCGCGAACAGGCCGATCACCAGCCAGCGGGTTCGCGAAGTCCCGTACTCGTCGAACAGTCGCCACAGCGGCCGCTCGATCCGTTGGCGGTAGCGGTCGAACGGGGTTTGCTCGTCGGTGGACATAGTTGACTGACTATCCAGTCAGTGCGTATAATACCGTCGGTATCACACCGTCGATGATAAAGAAAGCCGACTACGAGCGTTCCTCCTCGACGGTCGCGCGCAGTTCCCGGGTCGCCGCCGCAGGGTCGTCGGCCTTCGTGATCGCCGTGATGACGGCGACGCCGTCGGCACCCGCCTCGATCACCGGACCGGCGTTGTCGTCCGTGATCCCACCGATACCGACGACCGGAATCGAGACGGCGTCGGCGATGGCAGCGATCCGCTCGGGGCCGATCCCGTGTTCGTCGTCGTCGATGTCGTCCTTGCTGCCCGTCGCGTAGACTGCGCCGACGCCCAGATAGTCCGCCCCCGCCTGCTCGGCGGCGACGGCGTCGTCGACGAAGGAGACGGAGCGTCCGACGATGGCGTCGGGGCCGAGCAGGTCCCGAGCCACGTCGACGGGGAGGTCGTCGTCGCCCAGATGGACGCCGTCGGCGTCGATGGCCTGTGCGAGGTCGATCCGGTCGTTGACGATCAGCCCGACACCGGCCTCGCGGGTCAGGTCGCGAATCTCGCGGCCGACTTCGAGTCGTTCCCGAACGCTGGTGTCCTTGTCGCGCAACTGGACGACGGAGACGCCCCCGTCGATGGCCGCCGCGACGATTTCGGGGGTCGTCCGACCCGCCGAGTGGCTCGCGCCCGTGACGAGGTAGACGGAGTAATCCATGCCCGGGACTGGCAGCGGCGTCGCCCTGACTCTTGCGTTCGCCCCGACAGAGCGACGAACAACACCCGAAGATAAAGAGTCAAACGTGCCCGTCGGCTGGGTGGCGATATGGAACTGCTGGAGCGGGTCGCGGCCAGCGTCAACCTCGGCCTTGCGGGCCGGTTCGCCTACATGCTCGCGCTCGTCGCCGCGGGACTGGTCGCGCGTCGGATCGGCGTGCTGACCGACCACCGCAACGAGCGCCTCGGGCAAGTCGCTTTCTACGTCCTCCTGCCGGCACTCGTATTCAGTTCGACCTACGACAAGCGACTGGGGGAACTGATCTCAGTCAACCTGGTCGTCGGCCTCGTCGTCGTGCTGGGGACGCTGATGGCCCTGTCGTGGCTGGCGAATCGCGGAGGCAGCGCCGACGTGCGCAGCGTCGCCGTCGTCCAGTCCTACCACGGCAACTTCGGTTACTTCGGCGTGCCCGTGGTCGCGGCCACGCTCGGGTCGGCCGCGGCGGCGACCGCCAGCGTCATCCTGGGGCTGGGTGCCCTGCTCCAGATCCCGCTGACGATCCTCGTCCTCGTTCGACTCAACGAGACCGAAGCGGATCTGACGGGCGAACTGCGGAACCTCGTGACCAACCCGATCCTGCTGACGCTGGCCGTGGGACTCGCCTTTGCGACGCTACAGCAGGGGATTCCGACGGCCGCCGGCACCGGACTGGACTGGCTCTCGACGCTCGCGCTCCCAGTGGCGCTGCTGGCAGTCGGTGGCTCGCTCGATCCGCAAGGTCACGAGATCCCGCTCTATCGGACCGGCATCGTCGTCGGCCTGAAGGTGCTGGCGATGCCCCTGATCGCGTGGCTGGTCTTCTCTGGACTGGGGACGGAGACGGTGACGCGCAACGCCGGCATCGTCATGTTCGGCGCGCCGACGGCGGTCTCGACGTACGTCTACGCCGCCGAACTGGGCGGTGACTCCGCGTTCGCGTCGATGAACGTCTTCGCGACCACCGTGAGTTCGATCGTCTCGCTGTTCTTCCTGCTGACGGTGATCACGTGAGGGGACTCCTCGGACGGCGCTGCCGTCCGGCAGGAACGAGGGCTTTAACGCCGTCAATCGCCAACGCTCGGGTATGACGCTGACAGCGGGCGTGATCGCCGTCCAGGGCGACGTGTCCGAACACGCCGACGCCATCGAGCGGGCCGCGCGCGCCCACGGCGAGGACAGCGAGATCCACGAGATACGGACCGCCGGCACCGTTCCCGAGTGCGACGTGCTGCTGATGCCGGGCGGCGAGTCGACGACCATCTCGCGACTGCTCCGCGACGAGGGGATCGACACGGAGATCCGCGCCCACGTCGACGCTAGCAAGCCCGTGCTGGCGACCTGTGCCGGCCTGATCGTCGCTGCGACCGACCCCCAGGACGACCGCGTCGACGCGCTCGATCTGGTCGACGTGACCGTCGAGCGCAACGCCTTCGGTCGCCAGAAGGACAGCTTCGAGGCCCCGCTGGACGTGACGGGTCTCGACGAGCCGTTCCCGGCCGTGTTCATCCGCGCCCCCGTCATCGACGCGGTCGGCGACGGCGTCGAAGTGCTGGCCGAGTGGGACGGGCGCGCGGTCGCGGTGCGTGACGGCCCCGTCCTCGCGACCTCCTTCCACCCCGAACTGACCGACGACCCGCGCATCCACGATCTGGCCTTCTTCGAGACTGTCGAGGCGTAGCTCGACTGGGAGCGATGCCCTCAAGACCCGCGCCCACGCCCACTGAGGTATGACCGACGCAGACGCCGACGAGATTCTCGACGACCTCTTTCACGTGATCGAGCAGCGCAAGGCCGACCTCCCCGAGGACTCCTACACGGCCTCGCTCTTCACCCACGAGAAAGGCGAGAACGCCGTGTTAGAGAAGCTCGGCGAGGAGACGACGGAACTGATTCTGGCCGCGAAAGACGACGATCACGAGGAGATCGCCCACGAGAGCGCAGACATCGTCTATCACCTGCTGGTCCTGCTGGCGATGCAAGACATGGACGTGGCCGACCTGCGGGACGAACTGGCCGAGCGGCGGTAGGACAGTTCTCGATTTGGCCTACTCCCCGACCGGTTCGAATCGGTGACGCACCACGTCGCTGTCGGGGTCCCACTCGAAGTGGTCGTGGACCCGTTCGAGCCGTCGGCGGTAGGCGTCCATGTCTTCGGACCCCTCGCGCTGGGCGTCCTCGTCGGTCATGTCGCCCAGCGTCCGGTGGGTCACGTCCGTCACCGCGAAGCGCTGGCCGTCGATCTCGAAGGTGTCGCCCTCGCTGGCGTACTCGTGGCCACGGTGCATCTGTGTGATCTCGCCGTCGGCCGCCATCTGTCGGATCCGTTCGTTGGGCAGGACCTCGCTGGCGTCGATCTGAGCCATACCGGTAGTAGGACCTCGATCCTGAAAAGCGACGGCGAAACGAATGTGGGTCGGCGTTCGTATCCACGCAACACTTTTTGTGGTTCAGATAACAGGTATACAGAACCAATGTCAGGGACTAGCACTAGTGACAAGCGGCGGATGATCGAGCGCTGGGACACGATCTTCCGCGCGTTGACGGCCGAACCGCGCCGACAGCTCGTCGTGTCCCTGCTAGAAGCGCCACCGGAGCGGGAACTGTCGTTGCCGGAGGCTGCGAACCCGCCGTATCTACTGCAGGACCCCGAATCGCTGTACAGTGAGCTGATACACTCACACCTGCCGTTCCTGGAGGACGCCGGACTGATCGAGTGGGAACGCGAGCCGCTGTGTGCGAAACGGGGGCCGCAGTTCGAGGAAGCCGCGACCGTCATCGAAGCGATCCAACAGAACGCCAGTACACTCCCGCCGTCCCTGCGCGAGGGATGCCAGCGGCTCGAAGAGCAGGAGCGGAGGCAGAACCCATGACGGCCCGTCGGGATCTCACGCTCGAAATCGTCGACGCGCTGGCGACAACGGAGCACAGGGCACCCCAGGAGCTTGAGTATTCCTTGCACGAGCACGTCGACACCGACGCCCTGCAGGCGCTAGCGTCGATGGACCGGACGGACTGGGAACTGACCTTCCACGTGCCGGATCATCAGGTCACTGTCACCGGGGACGGGAGCATCCACGTCGACGGCACGCTCGTCAGCGTCGCAGACCTGCCCGACCGCCAGCAGTTGCAGTGATCGGGCCGCGAGCGCCGAACGGACGTGCTTTTACGCGCAGACCGTGTACACCGCTCCAATGAGCCATCCTTTCGAGGACCTTCCGACGACGCCGACGGCCGAGGAAGTCATCGACAAGGCCTTCTCTCGGGCGGCCCGCGCGGGCAAAGCCAAGACCGGTATCGAGGGCCAGCAGTCGATGCTCCAGACGGCGTCGAACATCGTCTCGGACAACCTCCAGAACGTCGTCACCGCGTGGCCCGACATCGACACGCTCGATCCCTTCTACGTCGAACTTGCCGACGCCATCATCACCAGCAACGTCGAGGGCGAGGGCGGTATCGACGCCCTGCGCCAGCACCTCTCGGAGGTCCAGTGGGCCTCCCGCAAGGCCAAGGACATCCAGAGCGAGTACCAGGGGCGAATGACCAGCGACGCCGACACCGCTCGCAAGCTTCGCAAGCAGGCCTTCGCCCGCATCGCGGACGTGGTCGAGGAAGTCGAGGACGATCTGGCGGGTATCTCCGCGGCCCGCGACGCGTTGAAGACCCTGCCCGACATCCGCCCGGACGAACCGACGATCGTCGTCGCCGGCTACCCCAACGTCGGCAAGTCTTCCTTCGTCAACCTCGTCACCAACGCCCGCAACGAGACCGCGAGCTACCCCTTCACGACCACGCAGATCCGCGTCGGCCACTACGAGCGCGACCGCATCCGCTACCAGCTCGTGGACACCCCGGGGCTGCTCGACCGCCCGGAGGACGACCGAAACGACATCGAGTCCCAGGCCGTCAGCGCCGTCGAGCACCTCGCCGACGCCGTCCTCGTCTTTCTCGACCCCAGCGGCAACTGCGGCTACCCGCTCGCAGTCCAGCTCGAACTTCGCGACGCCATCGAGGACCGCTTCGACGCCCCGGTCCTGACCATCGCCAACAAGTCCGACGTGTCCACCGATGTCGAGGCGGACTACTACATGAGCGTCACCGAGGAGGACAACGTCGAGACCGTCCTCGACGCCGCCATCGAGGCCGTCGGCTACGAGATCGAACTCCCCTTCGACGACGAGTAATCGAAAGCCCTTACTCGGACCTGCTCCCAGTGTCTACCGAGGGCCGGTAGCTCAGTTGGCAGAGCGTCTGGCTTTTAACCAGACGGTCGGGGGTTCAAGTCCCTCCCGGCCCGCTTCTGCGACGAACGGACGTGAGGAGCGAAGCGGCCACGCGGGCTTGAACCCTGGAAGTCGCAGCGGCCGAACGGAGTGAGGCCGACCGTCTTCCTCCGGTTCAAGTCCCTCCCGGCCCGCTTCTACGAGCGCCACCTCGACGCGGAACCACGAAACTTACCACGGACACCGACGAGAGGGGAGATATGAACGCGCTCACGGAGCAGTTCGACGGTCTGACGGAGCCACTCGGTATCGGCATCGGTGTGTTGCTGGTCCTGATCGGCCTTGGAACCATCTCGGGGATGCCCTGGGCGACGAACAACGACATGGTCGCGTCCGCGCTACAGATAATCGGAATCCTGTTGACGATCGTGCTGGGCGTCGGGCTGGCCTACGTGAGCTGGAGCGGACGCGAGTAACGAGTCGAGTGTTCTGCGGACGAGTCTCGGAGACGGAGTGGTCTCGGACCGGTCGCACGCAGCCGTGCGGTTGACCGGGTAAGCGGTGACGACAATGCGAATAAGCGGGAGCGTTTGGCTCGTCGGTATCGTGCGGCGTCGGTGATCGGGGAAAGCGAGCGGGCGGGGAGAAAGCGATTAGCCCCGGACGGGCAGGTACGCCGAGCCGAGCATGAGGACGGCGGCGGTACCGCTGATGATGACGATGGCCCACAGGCCGTTGAGTCGCTCGTTGAACGTGGACCGTTCGTCGTTGGTCTGGGCGAACTCGCCGTACTGTTCGACGGGGATGACCTCGACCGATTCGTGGTGGTGGAAGTGCGCGAAGTACTGTTGCCCGTTGGCGAGCGTGACGTTCTGTCCCTCCTGGAGTTCGACGCTGTTCTCCGTCGAGGCGGCCCATTCGAATCGGACCTCGCTGGTCGTGACGTTGGCGATGGTCGCGTCGTTGCCCTCGTAGGGGAACGTCTCGCCCTCGGCGAAGGTGATGGTCTCGGGTTCGGGGAGGTACTCGCCCAGCGGGCGGAGCGTGCTGTTCTCCCGGTAGACGACGTAGCGCGTGCCGTTCTGGGTCGCCGGCTCGTTCTCGACGGCCGAGTCGTTGCGCAGGATGGCCGTGACGTTCTGCTGGGCCTGGAGGTCGAACTCGGAGACGCCCGACTCGTTGGCGACGAGGACCCGATAGCTGTCGTTCTGGTAGGTCGTCGTCGAGTTGTTCGAGAGTGTCCCCGTCTCCAGGGCCGACTCGTTGGTCCACGTGAGGTCGGCGACAGTCGCACCGCCACCGCCGTGGCCGCCACCGCCGCTCGTCGTGATCGCAGAGAGCTGGTACTCGGTGCCGTCGATCGTCGCGGCGCTCTCGTTTTGGATCGTCGTCGCGGTCGCGTCGTTGAACTCGAACTGTGGCTGGTGTGTCTGCTCGGCGACGCCGATGTAGGCATACGCCCCCGCACCGACGACGAGGAAGAACACGAAGTAAATCGCCGCGGCTCGTCGTTGCATGTTTCGAGGCTCGGAAGCGGCGACCTATAACAATTTCTTTTCCCCCTGCACGCGCAGACAGACGACGGGGAAGAGTAATCCTTAGGCACGGTCGGGGGTGAGCTACCGGTGTGCAACGTCGAACCGCCGCCGTGGCGCTGGGACTCGTCGCCGCGCTGGCGGCCGTCGCTGTCGTCGGCGTCGGCGGGGGCGTCAGCGTCGAGGAGCGGTGGATCAGCGACACCGCGCGGGACAACCGGGTGAACCACCACGCCGCGGCCGTCGGCCCGAACGGGAGCGTCCTCGCACCGGTCTCGGCGGTCGTGGGAGCCGAAGCGATCGGACCGACCTCGTGTTCGCTCCTCGGTCTCGAACCCGACGACGGGGGCGTCGAGTGGCGCGGGACGGTGCCAGCCCAGAACTGTACGACCCACGCGATCACCGCGCCGGCGATCGGCGATGCCGGCGGTGACGACGGACTTGAAACCGCGGTCGCGACGACCGAGCGCGCGCTGATCGTCAGGGATCTGACCGACGGGTCCGAGGAGTGGCGCGTCCCGCTACCGACTTACGGCTACGGCCGACCAGTGATCACCGAACTGGACGGTGAGCGCGCGGTCGTCGCCGTCGACATCCGCGGGACCGTCGTCGTGGCCCGCGACGGGGAGATGGAGTGGCAGGAAAGCGTCGACGACGCCGTCTGGGCCTCGCCGATCGTCACCGACGCCGACGCTGACGGCCGGTCGGAGGTGATCGTGACCGCGAACCACGCGCTCGTCGCCTACGACGCCGAGGGGACCGTCGAGTGGCGCGCGGCGACCGGCGGCCAGTCCGCAACGCTGGCGAACGTCGACGAAGACCAGGCCAGCGAGATCATCGTCGCGAACGGGTCGGGCGTCACCGTCGTCGACAGCCAGTCGGGGGCCATCCAGTCGACGGTCCCCATCGAGACCCAGACGCGGATCGCACAGCGGGTGACCGCCGACGGGGACGAGCAGACGATCTATCTGGGTCTCGCCGGCGGGACCGTCACTGCGCTCGATCCCCGGACCGGGGAGGTCCGCTGGCGGACGGTAATCAGCGACGCCGAACAGCTCACGCCCGCACCGCGACTCGCTGACGTGACCGGGGACGGCGAGCCCGAACTGATCGCGGCCGCCAACGACGGCACCGTCGCTGTCCTCGACCCCGAGACGGGCGAACAGCGCGCGAGCTACGAGCGGGACGTGTTGCTCTGGGCCCCCGTCGCGACTGGCGACATCGACGACGACGGGGCCGCTGAGGTGATCGTCCGCTACGGCGACGGGCGGGTCGTCAGGCTGGACGTGACAGGATGAGCCGACACCGTACCCTCCGCTCTCCCGCCCTCCCTGCCCTCGTGCTCGTCCTGTCGCTCGCAGTCGGGCGGGCGAGCGCCCACCCCGTCGGTGTGTCGCGTTTCGACGCCCCGCTGCCGCTGTGGGTCGTCCTCGCCGGCGCGGGCGCGACCGTCGCGCTGACGGCAGTCGCGCTGGCGGTCGTCGGGGAGCCGACGCGCCGGTCGTCGACGCTCGCCACGATTCCGACAAGGGTCCTGGACCGCGCGGGACGGGTCGCGAGCCTGCTCTTCTTGCTGGTCGTCGGGGCCGCAGTCGCGGACGGCTTGCTCGGCCCACAGACGCCGCTGTCGAACCTCGCGACGCTGTTCGTCTGGTCGCTCTGGCTGAAGGGGATCGGACTGGTGGCGATCCTCGCGGGCAGTCCGTGGCGGGCGCTCTCACCGTGGCGGACGCTGTATCGCGGGCTGTGCCGACTCGAAGGCGAGCCGATCGGTCGGTGGTCGTACCCGTCGGCGCTGGGGTCGTGGCCGGCGCTGGTCGGCGTCGTCGTCCTCGTCGGCGTCGTCGACAACCTCACCGTCCTCCCGCGCTCGCCGGCCGGGACGGCGCGGGTCGTCGGGGCCTACGGCGCGGTGATGCTCGCGGGGGCACTCGCGTTCGGTGGCCAGTGGCTCGATCGGGCCGACCCGCTGGCGGTGCTGTACCGCCTGCTCGGCCGCGTCGCACCGCTCGCGCTCGAACGCGACGGCGAGCGGACGCGCCTGCTCGCCCGGCCGCCGTGGCGCGAGAGCGCCCGTCCGGTCGCCGACACCGCGGCGGCAGCGGTCGTCGTCGCGGCCGTCTACACGGTGTCGTTCGACGGTTTTGCCGTGACGGGGACCTACCAGTCGGTGCTGGCCGCCGTCCGCGAGGCGACCGGAGTGGGGCCGACGGTCAGCGTGGCGGTGTACCTCGCCGGCCTCGCGCTCTTTCTGGTGACGTTCTGGCTCGTCGCGCACTTCGTCCGCGTTGCCGGCGTCGAGCGGCCGGTGGTGTCGGTCGCGCCGACAGTGGTCCCTATCGCCGCCGCCTACGAACTCGCGCACAACTATCCCTACGTGCTGGCGTCGGCCGGTCGCCTCCCGGCGACGGTCGGGCTGGCGGCCGTCGAGCCGCTGGCGTGGCTCTCGGTGCCGGCGTTCTGGGCCTCGCAGGTCCTGCTGATCGTCGGCGGCCACCTCGTCGGGGTCGTCGCCGCCCATCGGGTCGTCTCGCGGGCAGAGCGGTCGACGCTTCGCGCCCACGCGCCGCTGGTGGTGCTGATGGTCGGCTACACCGTGCTGTCGCTGTGGATCGTCTCCCGACCGGTCGTCGCCTGATCGAAGCCCTCAGGTGGGGTCACTCCCTAGGCGGGGTAGATGTGGTGGGTTCCGCTGCACGCCGACCCGTACACGACGACTGTCCCCGTGCTGGCGCTGGTGACCGTCGGGACGGTCGGTTCGGCGATCCTGCTGGGGCTTGGCGTCGCCGCGTTCGTCCGGCGACAGTCCCGTTCGTACCTGCTGGTCGCGCTGGCGCTGGCCGCGCTGTTCGCTCGGTCGGCCGTCGCCGCGCTCTCGGTCGCCGGTGCGATCGACCTACAGGCCCACCACCTGCTCGAACACGCGCTGGACGTGGTACTGGCCGCGCTGGTCGTCGCCGCGGTGTACCACGCCCGGTCGGTCCGGCCCGCCCGGAGTGAGACCGATGACTGACACACGCACGCAACTCAGAGAGCACGTCCACGCCAACCCCGGCAGACACTTCAGCGCCCTGACGCGGGCGCTCGATCTCGCGCCGGGACAGGTCCAGTACCACCTCCGGAAACTCGAACGCCGGGACGCCGTCGTCGCCCAGGAGTTGTACGGCAAGACCCACTACTACCCGCCGGCGTTCGACCCGTGGGAGCGCCGGGCGCTGGCGCTACTGCGGCGCGAGACCGCCCGCGACGTGCTCCTCGTCCTGCTGGACGCGGGACCGGCACGACCGGCGACGGTTGCCGAGGAAGTCGGGATCGCCCGGTCGACGCTGTCCTACCACACCGACCGGCTGGTCGAGCAGGGACTCGTCGCAAAACGGACCGACAACGGGTCGATGCGGCTGGCCGTGACCCGACCGACTGCGACCGCCAAGCTCCTCGACGAGATCGCGCCGTCGCTGCCCGAGCGACTCGTGGATCGGTTCACGCGGCTGGTCGACGACCTGCTGGAACCGGCGGGGTGAGCGTCGGCGAACGACCGGAACGCATACCGGCGTGCTGACCCTGCCGTGGGACGATGTCGTGGCCACTGCTGTTCGTCGCGGGACTGTTCGAGATCGCGTGGGCCATCGGACTGCGCTACTCCGACGGCCTCTCGAAACCGCTGCCGACGCTCGCGACCGCCGTCGCGCTCGTCGTGAGTATGGTGTTGCTCGCCCGCGCCGTCCAGGACCTGCCCATCGGGACGGCCTACGCCGTCTGGACCGGGATCGGCGCGGTCGGGACGGCGACGCTGGGGATCGTCCTGTTCGACGAACCGGCGACGGCCGCCCGACTGGGGTTCGTCGCGCTCATCGTCGTCGGCATCGTCGGCCTCCACTTCGTCTCAACGGGACAGTGAAAAGACACGGATCGTGACGGACGAGCGAGGTTACCCGAGTTCGGCGACGCGGAAGCGGACGTAGCCGATCCCCAGCGTCACCGCCGCCCACGCGCCCATCACGAGCGAGTTGAACCACAGCTTGGTGTAGTACTCGTCGCCCTGGAAGTTCCGGGCGATCATCTCGTGGTTGTCGAGGACGCCGGCGTAGACGAACTCGGTGGACTGGAGGTACGCGACTGTCGGGGAGAGCGACTGGATCAGCCCCATGGTCTGATCGGTCAGGGTCACGCCCAGCGTCGAAGTGACGGTGTCGATGATCGTCCCGAGGTTGACGACCGGGAGGAACCCGAGCCAGAACGGCCCCAGCACGAAGTACGCGGTGATGACGCCGAACATCGCCCGCGAGCGGGCCTTCGTCATCGAGGAGATGGCGACGAAGATGCCCGTCATCGAGAGGGCAAAGAGCGCCGAGACGGCCCCGAACTTCAGGAAGCGGACGGGGTCGGGGGCGTTGGGGTAGGCGACGGTGGCGACGACGAAACCGACGACGAGCGCGACTAGTATGCCCGCGACGGCCACCGCGCTCCGCGAGATGTACTTGGCGGTCAGGTACTCGGCGCGGGTGTTTGGCAAGCCCAGCGCGTGCTTGATCGCGCCGCTGTCGCGGTCGCCGGCGACGGCGAGGTAGGTCAGGGGCGTGATGATCAGGGGCAGCGCGAGGAAGAAGAAGAAGGACACGTCGAACAGCGCCCGGTAGGGGTAGTCGTGGGCGCTGGCGTCCGAGCCGACGATCAGGCCGACGAACACGGTCAGGACGGCGATCACGCCCAGCACGACGAACGACCGGCGGGTGTTGCGCACGTCGTCGCGCAGCACGGTGGTGACGCTCATCGGTCACCTCCGTCGGGCGCGACGGCCTGCTCCGGTGGCGACTCGGTCGCCTCGGCGGCCGTCTCGTCCGGTGCCGTCACCTCGTCGCCGGTGAACTGGTCGAACAGCGCTTCCAGCGAGGCGTCCTCGATGCCGATGTCCGCGACGGTCGCGCGGTCGTCCAGCGCCCGGAGAACCCGCATCTTCGCGCGCGGGTCGGTACACTCGGCGGTGACGACCTGGTCCTCGACGGTGACCGACCGCACCGCGTCGATGCCGTCCAGTCCGAGGTCGTCGGGCACCGTCTCCAGCGTCGCGGAGACGGTCGCGCCGGCCTGCAGTTCCGACCGGAGGTTGTCGATGGTGTCGACCGCGACGAGTTCGCCGTGGGAGAGGATCCCCACGCGGTCACACACCTTCTCGACCTCGTCGAGGATGTGCGAGGAGAAGAAGACGGTCGCACCGCGCTCGGTCTCGGTCTGGATGATCTCCCGGAGCAGCGCGACGCCTTCGGGGTCCAGCCCCGACGACGGTTCGTCGAAGATCAGCAGGTCGGGTTCGCCGACCAGCGCGACCGCCAGCGACATGCGCTGTTGCATCCCCGTCGAGTAGCCCTTGGCCTTGCGCCGGGCGGCCTCCGGTGCGAGGCCGACCCGTTCGAGCAGTTCGTCCGGGTCGTCGTCGGCCCCCTTGGCGTCGATGGCCGACTCGACGTGTTCCCGGCCGGTGAGGTTCGGGTACGGTTCGTACCCCTCGGGCAGCAGGCCGGTGCGCTGGCGGACGGCGCGGGACTCCTCGGTCACGTCGTGACCCAGCACCTCGATCTCGCCTGCAGTGGGGCTGAGAAAGCCCAGTAGCATGTTGATCGTCGTCGACTTCCCGGCACCGTTGTGGCCCAGGAAGCCGAACACTTCGCCCTGTTCGACGGTGAGGTCCAGGTCGTCGACGGCCCGAACGTCACCGAACTCCTTGCGGAGGGTCGTGGTCTCGATCGCTCCCATGCTCGTTACGAGCACCCCACACTGCATATAACGGGGGCCACAGTTTCAGGCCGAGAAACTCGCAGCGCGACCGGGCTACTGGACGGTCAGTTCGAGGTCCGACATCGTGAGGAAGGCCGTCTCGTACCCCTCGTGGCGGGAGATCTGTGGGATCGAGTCGACGGTGATCGTCAGGTCGTCGCCGCTCTCGACGACGCCGTCGACCTCGGCCCCGTAGTGGTACCCGCGGTCGGGGTCGAGCGCCGGTGTGAGCGGGCCGTCGAACACCGACTGGCCGCCCCTCGTCACCGTCGCCGAGAACGCCATCTGGGGGAGGAGGAAGCGGTTGTACGGCGTCCGCGGGGAGACGGCGAGGTAGTCGCCGCCGTCGCTCTCGGCCGCGGTCGCGACGACGGTGGCGTCGCCGGTCTCGCCGGTCGCGAGCACCCGGCCCGGCATCTCGTCTTCTGCCGGCGCGACCGAGAGGGGCATCATCATGTCGCTCATCGGATCGACCGCGCCCGCCTCGCCGGCGTTGTCCAGTCGGCGGAACATGATGCCGTCGCGCGTGCTGGCGCTGTACTCCCACTCGAACTCGGCGGTGGCCGGGTCGCCAAAGCGGTCGGCGAACGCGCCGCGCCGGTCGATCGAGAGCCCACCGGTCTCGACGGTGACGGTGTAGGTACCGTCGCCGTTCAGGGAGACGTTGTCGCCGTAGTGAAAGCCCATGTTCTGGGAGAGCATCGTCCACGGCGTCCGCGAATCGACTTCCTCCCCGTCCTGTTCGACCGTCACCGACAGGCCGCTACGGATCGGCAGGACCGTCCCGCTGTCGCCGTCCCAGATACCGACCATCAGGTGCACGTCGCCGCTGGGCGAGACGCGTTCGGTGGTCCCGTCGGGGTTCATCGTCCAGAAGCGGTGGGCGTAGGAGTACATCAGGCCGACCATGCGGTCGCCGGCGTCTTTCATGCCGATCATCTCCATGCCCTCGATGTGGCTGGGGTAGTAGACGGCGTTGGGCCGCTCCTCGACGACCGGCGGATTGCCGACCGACTCGCGCTCGAACAGGCCGGAACAGCCGGCCAGCGACGTGGCTCCGAGCCCGGCGATCCCGCCGAGCACGGCTCTGCGCGTGGGGGGCGTTCTGTCCATACCCACGCTTGCGGCTACGGCCCCTATAGCGATGTGGTCGGATCGTCGAACGGGGGGACGACACCGTACGTCCGAAACAGCACCACGGGGGCCGTGTCACGACCGACGAGGCTACTCGGGCGATCCGTCGCTGTGCGTATTGATCCCACCGGCATCCACCGGAGACAGTCAGTGCTCGGTGACCGCCCGCTCTCCGAGGCCGCTGATCGGGATGCAGCGATTCTCGATGCGCATACCCGAGATAAGCTAACGTGTCGGGTTCGCCGCGGGACGATCGAGTCGCCAGCCAACGAGCCCACAGACGGCGAAGCCGAAGGCGTTGAGCGAGCCGTGAACCGCGACCATCTGCCCGATCGGCAGTCCGAGAGGGCTGGATCCGGTGTAGGCGGCCAGCCCGTAGCCGAGGGCCAGCACCATCGACCCCGGGAGCGCGAGCGCCGACACCGCGAGCATCGCCGCCTGCCGGCGTGGCCGCGTCGGCACCACCCGGACGAGTAGATAGCCAGCGAGCAGCGTCACTCCGAGGGTGAACACCCCGACCGCGAGCACCTCCACCAGCGGTGAAAACGAGATGCCAACGGCGATGAGTGCAGGTCCGGCAAACACGATGAACGCGAGCGGGCGGTACCAACCGCCGGGCGCGACCCGACCGGAGAGCCCCGTCACGACAGCCAGCGCGAACCCCGCGAAGTTGAAGTGAACGAACGTGAGCAGGATGATCATCGGCGCGAACCAGAGCGTCAGTTCGAGATGGAACATCACGAGCGCGACGGCTGCGACGTTCAGGTACGCGAGCCCGACATCGACGACCCGCTCGGCGAGCGGCGCGAAGCCGCGAGCGTGCGCGTCGAGCGTCCGGGTCGCACCCGCAACCCCGAGTGAGAGTGTCACCGGAAGCCAACAAGCCGCCGCGAGCGCTGCCGCCGCCCCGTCGAGGACGGTGACCGATGCGAGCACCGCGAGTGCGGCGATCGGCTGGAGGGTAACAGCCACCCGACGAAACCGCTCGCTTCGCCCGTCGAACCCCCCGACTGTGGAGAGTCCCAGCGGGACGACGACGAGCGGTGCGAGCGCGACCGCACGCTCGATCGGGCCGAGCAGGCCGGCCGCGAGCGCGCCACCCCAGACGACCGCGCCGGCGACTGTACTCGCGTCGGAGTTCATGGGGGGAGTGTCGTCGGCGTCGCGCACGGGCGAAGCGATCCTGTCTCCCGAGATTCGGTCTCCTGGGTGAACGTCCCGCTGTAGCCGAGAATCTCACCGACGAGCGGGTTCGTTACCTCCGCCCGGACGCGAAAGTGATCTCCGCCGTCGAGGAAGCCGTCCCGCACCTCCACGGTGGCGGCCAGCGGCCCGGCGAGCGGGAGGTACCGACCGGCGACCCGTGCCCATTGCTTGCCGCCCTCGATGACGAGTTCGCCGGACTCGACGCGCGGGTGGAGTTCGCTCACGATGTGGCCGCCGCGCCCGAGGAAATCGAACAGTCGGTCGCGGTCGTCGTCATAGACGGTCAGCGAGTCGAACCGCCGGGTCGACGGCTCGAAGGTGAACGCGCGCTGGGTGATGAGCGCCTCGCGGCCCGCCACCTCGACGCCGGCCGTCGTCACCGTGAACGGGACCGCCTCCCCCCGTTCGGGAAAGAGTAGATTCCAGTGGGGCATCGCGTACAGTCCGGGGAGGAGGAGGGGCGTACCACGGGTGATATCCATCTCGCCGCGACCGACACAGACGGAATCGTCGGTCGACGCGAGCGCGTACCGGTCGCGCACGCGCTGATGGAGGCGGTCGGTCTCGGCGTGGAGTTTCGCCGCGTACACACCAGTCATTACTTCGGCATTTTCGTGTGGGCGAGCTATGAAACTTCGGGGAAATAGAAGGAAAAGACGATGAAAGGCCGATGTTCGGGACCGTGTGAATAGAACGACACTTGTCCACGAACACAAATGAGTCGCGGATCGGAATCTGACCGATTATCTCGGAGGGGCTCGACGTATGCTCCAGTGTACGTTGCCGAACGACCGACCAGCACCCCTTGGTCACTGACCCGACCTGCTGTACGTCGTACGGCAACTCTGGAAGTCGATTGAGACGGTGTATCGCAGATGCTTACCGGCGATCGTGGCCGCGGGGGAGACGATCACCGGTAACTCGCTACGATAATCCGTATGAGAGGGAGTAACTCTCGCCGGGCACTGTCTATCCTGTACGGACCGAAACTACGGGTTCGGTCGCGGGAGCGCCCGACGCGCCCGTGGAGGGAGCAGGTAGTTCCCGCGCCGGGTGACGGTCATGTACTGGAGGATACCGTTGTTGAGTCGTGTGCCGACCGTCGAGTCCTCGCTCACGTCGGTGCCGTTCATCGCCTCGCGGGTGTCGACGAAGTCGGCGATCGACCCCTGCAGCGAGAGGAAGTGCAGGCCCGCCTCGCCGCCGTCGGTCGAGTCGAAGTCCCGGCGGAGGAGCAGCGGGTCGTCGTCCTCGTCGCGTGCGCGGGCGGTCTTTTGCGAGTGGCCCACCATCCCGCTCGTTCGGGCGTCTTCCTCGACGTGGGCCGGGCACTCGCCCAGCTGGCTGCCGTCACCGAGATTCTCGCCGACGCCTTCGACGCGGTCGTCTTCGGCGTGGGCGGGGCAGAACATCTTGGCGACGCGCTGGGAGCGACTGTCCTGGTTGTACCACTGATCGAGGTGGAGTTTGATCTTCGAGAGGTGCTGGGTGGTGCCGCCGGCGAAGGCTCCCGCGTCGATGGTGACGCTGTCCTCGCCGGCCTGGTTCTTCTCGAAGCCGGATTTGAAGCCCATGAACAGCGGCGCGTCCTCGTCGACCGGTTCGTCGTCGGGGATGCCCTCCACGTCCTGATTCTTCGCGGGAAGGCCCGCCCCGATGAAGCCGGTGCGCCTGTCGGCGCGTTCGAGGACGCCGTCGAAGCCGGTCACGTCGACGCCGTTGAGCGTCGAGCGCTCGCCAAGTAGCGCTTCCTCTGCGGCCAGTGCGACGCTGCCGTAGTCGCTGGCGAGGTGGACGATGGCGTCGGGTTCGTCTAGCGCCGGGTCCTCGAAGGGGGCCAGCGCTTCGGGCTGTGGGAGGTCGACGCCATCGAGGTCGGCGTCGTAGCGGCCGAAGTACGCCGGCGAGTAGCCGACGGTAAAGAGCAGCCCCTCGTTGCTCCACGGATAGGCCCGTTCGAGGCCATCGAGCGCATTGCTGACTGTCTCGCGTTCGGCGTCAGTCGGCGTCCCCTCGTCGGCGTAGTCCAACAGGACGAGGACGTGGTGGCGGGGTGTTCGGACGTTGCCGTGGTCGTCCCGCGGGAGGGCGTCGTTCCAGGCGTGCTGTCGGTCGGGGACCGACGCGGGCTCGCCGGTCGGCAGGTCCGGCGACTCCCGGCCGAGACAGGCCGACAGCGCGGCGGTCCCGCCGATGGCGACGGCCGCCTTGACGAACTCGCGCCGTGAGACACCGCGGTCGGTCGGTCGCATGCACCCCCCTAGGGACTACGCCGGAAATACCCTTCTGGTACGGCTGTCGAACGGGCCCGACCGGCCAGAGAAGTATACACGATCCTACCTGTCTAGCACGTGTACTATTATATCACATATAACAGTGCTCACTCAACAGCCCGATACAGGGCAATTATAGCTGCCAGTAAACACCATCGTTAAATATAGCATTCACATCGCGAACAGCGTTCGAGACAGAGAGCAGCGAACACCGATATGAACGGTGCTGGGAATGCCGGCGAGTCGTCACTGGCCGTGACCGAACGGGGAGACACAGATACCAGTCCATGCTGTTTCGAGCCGTTCCTGCTGGCGGCACGATCGGCAGCCACACCGACGGCAGGGTCGTATCACATTCCAATCACGGCTGCCATCCCCGCAGTCTGCGCCCGGAGCGAGGCTGTCGGAAATGGTATTAACGATGTTAGGTATTACTAGCGCAGGACCATCTCATGTACAATACTATTCTTCCCCACACTATACACATTAATTAGCGCTATATTCCGTGATATATGATCACACGCCACAATCCTTTTTTATCACCAATGATATGACTGTGTAAGCTTCCACTGGTGATTCAAAAATGTCAGACTCAGATAACGACTCCGGCTTCCCCGGCTTTTCACGACGGAACCTCCTTCGCGGCGCCGCTGGCCTCACAACCCTGTCACTTTCGGGCTGCATGGACCAGCTCGGCCTCGGGCAGGGTGGTGATGGGGGCGACGGCGGCGTCGACCCCGTGCAGGACCGCGTGACGGTCGACCCAGCAGATATCCAGGAAGGCGGGACGTTCCGCGCCGCGATCGGCAGCGGACCGGACACGTTCGACTACCCATACAGTAGTTCGGCGACGGCGTCGATCCTCCACAACCTCATCTACGATTCGATGATCACGACCTCGGCGACCGGTGAGATCTATCCGTGGCTCGCCGAATCCATCGAACAGGTCGACGTACAGGAAGCGTCGGCCTCCTCGTATGCGGACTACATGACCGAGGTCCCCTACACTGAGACCGAAGACGGGGCCACGGTCATCGACACCGACGCCCAGATCGTCGTCGAACACCCGGACAACGACCCCGAATCGGACGATCAGGCGCGAGTGCTGACGGTCAACGAGGCCGGCAACGCCGTCTCCGACGGCACCTACGGGATGCACTACCGCTTCGAGTTGCACGAGGGAGTCACCTTCCACAACGGGAACGAACTGACCGCCCAGAACGTGGTCCAGTCCTACGAGCGCATCAGGAACTCCACGCTGTCCGGGCAGGTGTACGACTCGATGCTGGACATTCAGGCCGACGGTGACTACACTGTCAATCTGTACGTCCAGGAGCCAGACGCCGCCGCAATTCGGGAACTGGGTGGTCACCCGGTCTACCCGGAGGAGACCGCGACGCTCCCACCCCAGGAGATGGACCCCCGGCAGGGCAACACGCCGCTTGGCAGCGGTGCCTTCCAGTTCGAGGAGTTCGAGGACGGCCAGTACGTCGTCTTCACCAAGTTCGACGACTACTGGTTCGACACGGAGATGAAAGACTGGTTCGAGGGGCCCTCGGACTTCCCCAACGGCCCGGCTGTCGACGAGGTCGACATCTCGTTCGTCCAGGAGGACGCCTCGCGCTCCGCGGCGCTCCAGGAGGGTGAGATCGACATGAGCTACGGGCTGACTGCCAGTACGCTCAACGACTACCAGTCCTCGGAAGACTACCGGACGGCCGCCACTGACGCGGCCGGCTACACGTTCCTCCAGTATCCCGTGACGGTCGAACCGTTCACTGACTCGCGTGTCCGGCGCGCGATCAACCACCTCATCCCCCGAGAGAGCATCGCCGAGAACATCTTCTCTGGCTGGGAAAACCCCGCCTGGACACCGCTGCCGCCGGTCGCGTCCGGGGCCGGGACCGACGACTACGAACAGCTCACCGAGGACGGCAAGGAGTACAACAGCTACGACCGCGAGCGGGCGACCGAACTGGTCGAGCAAGCCGTCGAGGAGAACGGCTGGGAGACGCCGATTCAGGTGCAACTGGAGACCAACTCCGACAACCAGGACCGCGTGCGGACCGTCGAACTCATTCAGGATTCGCTGAACCAGTCCGACTACTTCGAGGCCAGTTTGGAAACCTACGAGTTCCTCGATTTCATCGGTCAGCTCCTGAGCTCGGAGTACTACGACGACGGGAAACTCGCCTTCATCGGGCTCTCCGGTGGCTTCAACCCCCACGGCTACGCCAAGTCCGTCCACCACCCGGACAACTTCGCGCAGTGTTGTAACTTCCAGAATATCGACGACGAGGACCTGAATCAGCTCCTTCGTGACGCCCGCTACGGCACTGACGTGGCCCAGGACCCGGAACTGCGACAGGAGCGGTACAACGAGGTCTGGAACCGGGTGCTGGAACTGAACGCCAACTCCTATGGCACCCACAGCACGCTCGTCGGCGTCGTCGACAGCAACGTCGTCAACGGGTTCAACACGTACCCGAGCACGCAGGACATCATCGGCTACGCCATGTACTCCCCGCAGGACGAACAGATCACGTACCTGACTCAGGACAACTAACGGGCACACGCTTTCAACTACTAACGCATGGGTCTCAGACGCTTCATCATCAAACGGGTGCTGTTGACGATCCCGATACTGTTCGGTGTCTCGGTCGTCACCTTCGGGCTAGTACATCTCACACCTGGTGATCCGATCGACGTGTTGGTGTCGTTCAACCCGGACGTGGGTCCGACCCAGGAGGCAGAGCTTCGCGAACGGTACGGGTACGACCTACCGGTCTGGGAGCAGTACATCCGGTGGATCACCAACGTGTTGCAAGGTGACCTCGGGCCGGTCATCACCCGCGCGGGCGTCAGCGTCAACGACGTGATCGCCGCACGACTGCCCGAGACGATCGCGCTGGGCCTGTTCGGGTGGGCCTTCGCTATCATCATCTCCATCCCGACGGGTATCTACGCGGCCGTTCGGAAGGGCGAACTTGGCGACCACGTTAGCCGTATCGTCGCGCTGTCGGGCATTTCGATCCCGAACTTCTGGCTCGGCCTCATGCTGATCCTCTTCGGCGCGCTGGTGTTCAACATCTGGCCGGTGCTCCCGCCGCGGGAACCACTGTTGCACCCCGATACGCTGTGGTTCCTCGTGATGCCGGGGCTCACGATCGGGACGGCGTCGGCCTCGACGATGATGCGGATCATGCGATCGTCGATGGCCGAGGAGATCAACAAGGAGTACGTCACCGCGGCGCGGGCCAAGGGACTGCCCGAGCGAACGGTCGTGCTCAAGCACGTCCTGCGCAACTCGCTGATCTCGGTGACCACCGTCGCCGCGTTCCTCACCGCGAACATCGTCGCGGGGTCGGTCGTCGTCGAGGTCGTCTTTAGCTGGCCGGGGCTGGGTCGGGAGTTCGTCACCGCGATCACCTCCCGAGAGATCAATCTCATCCTGGCGATCACCCTGTTCACCGGGTTCGCGCTCGTCATCGCGAACCTCCTGGCTGATATCGTCTACGCAGTACTCGATCCACGGATCAGATACGACTAACAATGTCTACACAACGAGGGCGGATACAGATCAGCGGTTTCGACACGGAGCGGGTAACGGAGCGTGAACCTCTGTCGGACTGGACAGCCGAAACGACCGGGACGACAGAGGGACGCTGGGCGCGGGCCTGGCGACAGTTCAGACACAACCGGACGGCGATGCTCGGGCTGATCGTCGTCACAGCGATGGTCTTCCTGACGATCTTCGCTCGACCGGTCGAGATCGCCGGGATCACCGTCCAGCCGATCGCACTCGCACCCAACGACCCGCAGAACATCCTCTACCTGCAGGATCCGTCGGTTGGCCGGTACGACCCGCCGTCGCTGAACCATCCCATGGGAACCGACGCCTCCGGCCGTGACATGCTCTCCCGGGTCATGGTCGGCGGGCGTGCGAGCATCTCTATCGGCTTCGTCGTCGTGTTCCTGACTGGCGGTTTCGGGCTGGTGTACGGTGCCATCTCGGGCTACTACGGCGGCTGGGTCGACGAAGTCATGATGCGGGTCGTCGACACCGTGTTCGCGTTCCCGGCGCTGGTGCTGGCGCTGGTGATCATCGCGGTGCTGGGCAGTGGCTACTGGTCACTGGTCGCCGCGTTCGTCTTCCCCGGGTGGGCCGGCTACGCTCGGCTGATACGCGGCGAGATACTCTCGGTCAAGGAAAACGAGTACGTCACGGCCGCGCAGGCACTCGGCGCGCGCGACCGCTCCGTGATCTTCAGACACGTCGTCCCCAACGCCATCGCGCCCCTGATCGTCCAGGCGTCGCTGTCGATCGGGACCGTCGTCATCGGCGTCGCGGCGCTTGGCTTCCTCGGCCTTGGTTTCCCGCCGGGCACGCCCGAGTGGGGGACGATGCTAGACGCGACCCGCGAGACGATCATCCAGGGGCCGGGCGGCTCGATCCCCTGGTGGGCGACCGTCTTCCCCGGCGGTGCCATCTTCATCTTCGTGATGGCGATGAACATGATCGGTGACGGCGTCAACGACGCGCTGGACGCCCAGAGCAACGTCGACGTGGGACAGGGAGGGGCGAACTGATGGCCCTGCTGGAAGTCGAAGACCTGACGGTCAACTTCTACACCGAGGAAGGCGTCGTCACGGCGTGTGACGACCTCTCCTATACGATCGAACGGGGCGAGAAGTTCGGCGTCGTCGGCGAGAGCGGGGCCGGCAAGAGCGTCACCGCGATGTCGTTGATGCGCCTGATCGAGGAACCCGGACAGATCGAGAGCGGCGAGATCCGCTTCAAGGGCGAGAACATATTAGAGATGAGCGAGGAGGAGGTTCGGTCGATCCGTGGCAACGAAATCGCGATGATCTTCCAGGACGCCCAGACCGCACTCAATCCCGTCTACACCGTCGGCGAGCAGATCTCCGAGGCGATCCGCCACCACCTGGGCTACGACGAGGACGACGCCCGCGACCGGACGATCCGACTGCTCGATCAGGTCGGCATCCCCGAGGCCGAGACCCGCTACTCCGACTACCCACACGAGTTCTCGGGCGGGATGCAACAGCGGGCCGTCATCGCGATGGCGCTGTCCTGTGACCCGGACCTGCTGATCGCCGACGAGCCCACGACCGCGCTGGACGTGACCATCGAGGCGAAGATCCTAGACCAGATCGAGGACCTGGCCGAGGAGTTCGACACGTCGATCCAGTTGATCACCCACGACCTGGGCGTGATCGCCCAGATCTGTGACCGCGTGATGGTGATGTACGCCGGCAAGCCAGTCGAGAAAGCGCCAGTCGAGGAACTGTACTACGACCCCAAACACCCCTACACGGTCGGACTGATGAGTTCGATCCCGCGGATCGGCGACACGCGCGACCGACTCCAGACCATCCCGGACACGATGCCGGACCTGGTGGACGTGCCGACAGGGTGTAGCTTCCACCCCAGATGCCCCTACGCCGAGGAGGCCTGTACGCGCAAGGAGCCGGTGCTGGTCGACCCCGAGACCGGCCACGAGGCCGGCAGTGCGCCCGGCGACCACGCCGCGGCCTGCCTGGAGTACACGGGTGACCTGACCGGCGGGCTGGACTACACGGTCGAAGTGCAGGGCGAGGACCCCCGCGCTCAGCTGGGTGATCAGCGTGAGTGAGTCCCGCCCCATCCTGCGCGCGGAGAACCTCACGAAGTACTACGAGACCGACGAGGGGTTCGTGGATCGGCTGCTGGGCCAGTCACAGCTCGTCAAGGCCGTCGACGGCGTCGACTTCGAACTCAAGGCCGGCGAGACGCTGGGCGTCGTCGGCGAGAGTGGCTGCGGGAAGACGACGCTGGGGCGCTCGCTCCTGCAACTGATCGAACCGACCGACGGGTCGGTGTACTACGACGACGGCGAGCGCGAGATCGACCTGACCGACATCTCCAGTTCCGAACTGCGCTCGCTACGCAAGGACCTCCAGTACATCTTCCAGGACCCCTTCTCCAGCCTGAACCCTCGCCTGACCGTCGGGGACATCATCGGCGAACCGCTGGACATCCACGACATCGCCGAGGGCGAGGCCCGGATGGAGCGCATCTACGACCTGCTGGAGACGGTCGGACTCAACGCAAGCCACGCCAACCGCTACCCCCACGAGTTCTCCGGGGGCCAGCGCCAGCGCATCGGCATCGCGCGGGCACTCGCGGTCGACCCGGAAGTCATCATCTGCGACGAACCCGTCTCGGCGCTGGACGTGAGCGTGCAGGCCCAGATCCTCAATCTCCTGGAGGACCTCCAGGAGGAATTTGGCCTATCCTACGTCTTCATCGCCCACGACCTCAGCGTCGTCGAACACATCTCCGACCGCGTCGCGGTGATGTACCTGGGCGAGATCGCAGAGATCGGGTCGACCGAGGAGGTGTTCGAGCCACCCCATCACCCCTACACGGAGGCGCTGCTGTCGGCCATCCCCGAACCGGACCCGCTGTGGGAGGCCGACCAGACGCTGCTGTCTGGCAACGTCCCGTCGCCGATCAATCCACCGTCGGGCTGTCGGTTCCACACGCGCTGTCCCCGGGTCATCCAGCCCGACGAGTACGACATGCCCCAGCCCGAGTGGCGGTCGGTGATGGACCTGAAACTCAGGCTCGCCGGCAGCGACGAACTGGAATCGCTGACGGCGATCCCGGCCGACGAGGACACCGACCCGCATCAGGCTTCGCGCGCCGAACTCGACTCGCTGGTGCGCGAGGAGTTCGGGCTCCCGGCACCGCTGAGCGACCCCGACGCCGAATCGACGCTGAACACCGTGATCGACGACCTCGTCGACGACGACATCGAGGGGGCGCGCTCGACGGCCGCGGCGGCCTTCGAGTCGCCCTGTGAACAGCGGGACCCGCCGCTGACGGCGACCGGCGGCACCCACGAGATCGCCTGCCTGCTGTACGAGGACGACTACCCCGACCCGCCGGCGATCCTGCGGGACGGCGAGACGGCCGACTAGGACTGATGGTGTTCAGATAAGCGACCGTAATCGTCGGTGTGTAGACACCGAAAGCCCTCGGCACCTAGCCGTCTCTGTGGCGAATATTCTCCCTGCGGTCGAATAGTGCCGCCACAGAGACGGCTACCGGGAGGTCGGTTCCACCGACCTCCTCAGTCGTTGCGGCGCAGCCGCAACGCGCGCCTCGCCCTTTCATCCGCCAGGATTCGGCTGTTGACCAGTCTGAACCCTGGCGGATGAAAGGGCGAGTGCAGTTGCGGGAACCCGGACCCCGCAAGCACCGCAACGTAGTGAGGAGCGCAGCGGTGGTCCCGGGACCGCAACTGCGCGAGGGCTTTCAGTGTGTCAGTCTCCCGATTCGCTTAACTAAACACCCCTAGGACCGACGCGAACGCTTTTGTCCGGTCCAGCCTTCTATCGAGACGATGCGACTCCTCGGAATCGGGTCCGGCGACCCGGACCCGTTCACGCGGGACGACGAGGACGAGGACGACAGGCCACGCCGGCAGTCCGCGCGGTCGGTCGACGAGAGCCTGCTGAGCCGGTGGTTCGTCCCACAGCGGGTCTGTCGCTGGGGGATTTCGGTCTCGATCGCCACTCCCCGAACGGAGTATCCGACCGGGACTGCCGTCCCCTTCGAGGTGCGGATGAAGAACGAACTCCCCTTTTCGGTGACGCTGTCGACCCGCTCGCCGATCCTCTGGAACTGGACGGTCGACGGACTGGCCGAGGCTTCCCACGTCGAGCAGTACGACCCGCCCGACGAGGGCGGCAAACTCCACTTCGACCGGGGCGAACGCAAGGTGTTCTCGGAGCAGTGGCCCCAGCGCTTTCGCGTCTCGAAACGCGAGTGGGAGCCCGCGACGCCAGGCGAGTACACGCTCGGTGCGGCGGTCAACGCCGACGGGGCCGAAGGAGAACTGTCCGACGCGGTGGAGATTCGGCTCGTCTCCGAGTGAACGATTCCGGCGACCCCGACCGGGAGATGGCCGATCAGCGGAAGCGGATGTCCGGTAAGCATCCCCTCATTCCGGGCTACCAGTGTCGCCCTGCCACCACGGGACCGTCCGCTCAGCGACCGGTCCGATCGTTCGTGGCGGCTTCCCCGTTCTCCGAGACGGTCGATTGCTCGACGCTGGCGCGGACGACGAGTTCGTGAAAGATCCTCGCCCGTTCGTGGGCGACGATTTCGAAGATCGGCACCGGTGTTGGAGTCGGAGGGGGACCGCCGTCGGGATCGGAGGTGTCGTCGGTATCACCGCGAGACACTCCTCTCAGGCTACCAGACACAGAACAATTTTAGGACAGATGGACATCACCACAAACAGGGTATCATGAGTGTTCGATCGAGGACGGAGCGTATCTCCCCCGTCTTACTCGTTCTGTTAGTCGTATTGGCCGGGTGCTCCGGCATCTTCGATGGAACCGAGCAGTCGTCCACCCCGACTACTACCGACGCGCCTACAACGGACAGTCAGCGAGCAACGGCGGTACAACCCGAGAGTACCTCACGGACCACCGAAGCCACATCGAACAGTGACACCCGGCCTTCGGAGACGACGAGGGGTACCGAAACACTCACAGCGACGGTCGACACGGTGGTGGTGACGGAAACAGCCGAGCGGGTGACTACTGAGCCCCCCGGCAGGACCGACACGATCACCACTGAGACGGCCAGTACGACTGGCCAGAGAACGACAGCGACACCAACCCCGACCAGTCGGGCCACCACGGACACGCCCGGAACGACCGGCCGATCGACACGTGCAGTCTTGCTCGATGCAGACGACGTTGGTCGCGAGTATTCCCTCTCCGGAGAGCGGTATCTCGACCGGGAGGACTCGTCCGAAGACACTGCAACACAGCTGCAGTCGGCGGACATCCAGTTACTCTTCGAGCGGACGTTCAATCACGATACCACAGGTACGGCCCCGCAGACGATCCTCTCGTCGGTCACTCGCTACGACGACGAACAGTCTGCCCGGGAAGAGGAGGCCGCCTTGATCTCCCAGATCCGTCGTGGGGGTGGCGAGACAGAGACGATCCGCGTCGTGACCGGAATCAATGCGACGCGACTGAGCTTCGAGAACGATCGGGGGCTGGTCAACACGCTCGTCATCTCGCGGTCTGGCCCCGTCGTGTACTACGCCGTGACGAGCGATCAGGACGAGTACTATCCGGATTTCACCCGAGAGCTGTTCGTCGAGATGGCCCGCGAGGTCGCCTGACGAGCTACCTGTCAGGGGCTGGCGACGGCGCTCGGACCGGCCGGATCGGGTCGGCGCACGGGTGAGCGAGCGCTCTCACCGTCGACCGCTGTCACTGCCGGCCCGGCGAGCGTCGGGGCGACACTACCGTCCGACAGCCAGCGGACCTCGCCGTCGGCAGTGATCTCGCCGCGGACGACCGCCTCGCTCCGCGCCCCGTCCCGGATTCTGACCTCGTCGAACGGGACCTCTCCGTCGTGGTTTCCGAGGATCGCCTCGATCTCGTCTCGGATCTCGTCGGTCGACTGGTCGTTGATCACGAACTCCACAGAGACGTCACCGTCGATCGGGTCTGCACCGTCCAGCTTGTTGCGCATCGAGTTACTCAGCCTCTCGCTGAACATGTCGTCTCGCATGTTGGCCTGCCGGTTCCGTCGCGAGTTCACGTTCTTGACCTCCACGTACTCCGTGCGACCGTCGGCGCGTTCGAGCCTGAGATCCAGGTCACTGTCGGTACCGGGGACAGCCCAGTCCTGTTCGATCGCTTCGACACCGGGCCGCCGGGCGTAGTGGATGGCACTCCACGCTTCCCCGGTCGGGTTGACGATCTGTGATTCGCGGTAGAGGGCACGCCCGTCATCACTGAGCGTGTCTTGGTTGGCGACTGTATCGACGTAATCGTCGACGCTCCGTATCTCGCTCCGTTGCTGTGCGGTCCGGACGGCAGCGACGTAGTCGGCGAACACCCGATGGTCTGTCCCGCTCGAGGTCGTGATGCCCGCGACATCCGCATCGACGTTGGCCGAGGCCGCGTACTTCTCGACGATGTCGGCTCGCCACTCTTCGACATCGACGTTGGCACCCGCTCGCTCGTCGACCAAGAGGAGTTGTCGAACGATGTCCGGGTCATCGCGATCGTACGCATTCTTGACGAAGAGGGCCCCCCTGTCCCCGGTCGCATCAATAAAGCGGGCCAGGTCGTCCTGATCGACGCCCGGCTCACGCTGTAGCCGAAGGAACAGCACCAGCTCGTCGTCGCTCAACCGAGAGCGGAACGCCTCTCCGTCGGGGGTCTCGTCGATGAGCCGGTGGTACCCCTGCACCTCGGCGGGATCGTCGAGTGCGTCCCGATCCCTCGTTCGTGCTAACGTCGAGATCCTGTCTCGGCCCGTCGAGCTCTTGACGTACGTCCGTGCCGAGTCGAGTCCCGATTCGAGCCGCGTCGCGTAGCGACTGCCGGAGACCGCCCGACCGGCCCCGCCCGACGCGGCCGTCTCGGCCGCGAAGAACGTGACGTAACCGGCGTACCACGCATCGGCGAACATCTCGTAGTTCTCCTGCAGCTCTTGGTCGTCCGTGTTCTCGGGGAACGGATTGTCCTGCTGCTGGGCCTCGATGACGGACTGTGGCAACTGCTCGACCATCTCTTCGAGAGCACCCGGGTTGGCGTACAGCCAAGCCGCCGTCTCCACGATGTTGGCGATCGTATCAGGGAGGTTGATCACCGCATCGAGGATCATCACGATCGCGTCGGGGACCGACGCAATCCCTTCGACGAGGTTCGTTGCACCCGTCATGAACCCCTGGACTGCGGCATACGAGAATATCGACGACCGCTCCTGCATATCGTTCGTCCGGGCCAAACACTCCGTCGAGGCCGTTTGCCGTGTCTCCGCACATACGTCTGAAGGGACGACATCCTGTGCCGGTGATCCCGCGAAGAAGTCGTACCGGTCTTCGGTGACACCCGTGAAGATACCCGCCTTCGTCGTCGCGACGACGGTTCGCTGTCCGTAGGTGAAGGCTTCTTTGACCGACGATGCGTTGGCCCACTGCCCCGCGTTTTCTTCGGCCTCCCGACCGGCGAGGGCGTGGTTCGGTACTCGGATCGTTCCGTTCCATCCCCCGCGATCCGGGATCACCCGCCGCACCTGAAAGACGCGCCCGTCGATCTTCACTTCGACATCGTAGCCGCTACCAGGATCGAACTCGTCGGCAAACGAGAACCTGCCGTCAGTATCGGTCGAGACGGTGAGCGTGTCGCTCAACGATCCGAGTCGCGTCACCACTACGTCGATCTCCGCGTCTTCGACCGGCCGTCCGTCTTCCGTGACGACCGCGCCACTGATGGGGACCGGGTCGGCCCGCTCGGCGGTGATCGTCAGGCCGCTCGATGCGTTGAACGTGATATCTCGTCTGACATCGTTCGCGAGTTTGGGGCCGGAGACGAATACCGTGTACTGCCCCGATTCGAGCTCCGGAACGGTCACGGAGCCGAACTCGGACGTTCGTGACTGGCGGCGCTCGGGTCCATAGAGCTCGACCGAGACGTTCTCGAACGGGTCCTGACCGTCCGTGACACGAATCCCTAACTCACCGGGCCGCACTCGATAGCTCGTGTCCCGGGCCGCAGTTGCGAGAGCTCTCGCGGAGCCATCGGTCGATGTCGTGTTCCAGACCTGCAGGACTGTTCCGTACTGTCCCGAGGGCCGCTGGTTTCCGATCTGCCACTCCAGTCGGACCGTCTCGTTCACACCGGGTGCCAGCACCATCGAGCGGTCGGTCCCATCGTCCTCGAACTGCCTGCCCTGTGGCCCGACGATGTGGTGCGTGACGTGGAACCGTGACCTGACGGTCCCCGTGTTCTCGATTGTCGCTGTCACTTCGGCAGTGTCGCCGCGTGCATACGTCTCCGAACCGACCTCTATCGCATTGATCCGCACCCGGGTCCGGTTCTCGACGCTGACGGCAAACGCGTCCGTCTGGCGTCGCTCGGCAAGCGCGGACTGCGCCGTCGTCCGGGCTGATCCATTCCGTACGGCCGCGACGATGTCGTAGTCGCCTTCTCGTGCGGTTTCCGGCACGTTCCAGTCAAGTCGAACCTCCGCTCGTTCGTCGGGTACGAGCGTGAGGTTCCGACGAGCGGAACCGGGAGCGAACGCCGTCTCCGCGGGACCGATAATCGAGGTATTGAGCCCGAACGTGGCTGCCACGTTCCCGGTGTTCTCGACGACGACGGTCGTCGAGATCTCGTCGCCACGCCTGAGGTCCGTTCGGTCTGTGATGACTCCGTTTATCTGTGCGTCCGTGTGCGTCCGCTCGACGGAGACATCCCATACGACTGGCGAGCTATACGCACGTTGACTGTCGAAAACAACCGCTTCGACGGTGTGCTCTCCTGGTTCGTCGAACGTGAACGAGCGCGTCCCCGTCGCCTCACTCCCGTTGATCGACTGGGTCTCCGCGACGAGTTCGTCGTCGACGTACCACTCGATACCGGCTACGTTCCCGTTCCCATCGTCCGCAGTAACGTTGAACGCAGCCTCCTCGCCCGTTCTAACCGAACGTTCGCTCTGTTGCTCTCCCAGAGTCGCGTTCGGTGGGACGTTCCCGGCCTCGACAGTCACAATCCATTCGACCGCCTCACTGTATGTCCGTTCCCGGTCGAAGACGATCCCCTCGACCACATACGTCCCGGGGTCGTCGAAAGCGATCGTCGTCGCCGGTGTGGCGTTGGTCCCGTTAACCGACTGTGTCGTTTCGAGGGTTTCGTCGACGTACCACTCGATGCCGTCGAGGTTCCCGTCCGGATCGTCGGCGGCGAGTGTGAACGCCACCGACTCCCCGGACTCGATCGAGATCTCTCCGTCCGGAGATTCGCGACTCGCTGTCGGGTTACGGTTCGGTTCCGAGACCGAGAAGACGCTCGCGTCGTTGGCCTCATCGGTCCGGTTTTCGAGGTCGTCGCCCGTCTGACCCCTGTAGAGGGTCGTCCAGACATCATACTCCCCGCCGGGCGCGTCGTCCTCGATGTCCCACGCGACAGTGACGGTGTCCCGTTCTCCGGGCGCGAGGGTGATCGACTCGTGTGTCGTGCCGCCGTTATCCCGCCACGATCCGTTCGGATCGCGGACGCTGTAGCCGACGTAGAACGTGTGGACGGTGTTCCCGGTGTTTTCCACCTCGACTGTCGACTGCACGACATCTCCTGTGGTGTACGCTCCAGGTTCGGTCTCGAGGTCGGTGATCTTGGCGCTGATCTCCGTCGGCTCCTCGACGGTCACTGTCCAGCTGATCGCGTCGCTGTACGCGTTGTTCTCGTCGAAGGCGACGGCCTCGACGGTGTAGGTGCCCGGATTGTCGAACGTCGGTGCCCAACCGCCGCCGTCGCTCCCACCACTGAGACCCGTTGCTTCTTTGAACTCGTCGTCGACGTACCACTCGACCCCATCGAGGTTCCCGTCCGGGTCGTCGGCCTCGATCGAGAAGCGAGTTGATTCACCAGTCTCGGCCGAGACCTCTCCGTCCGGCGACTTTCGACTCGCTGTCGGGTTACGGTTCGGTTCCGAGACCGAGAAGACGCTCGCGTCGTTGGCCTCATCGGTCCGGTTTTCGAGGTCGTCGTCTGTTTGACCCGTGTAAAGGGTCGTCCAGACGCCATACTCACCGGCTGGCGCGCTGTCCTCGACATTCCACGCGACAGTGACGGTGTCCCGTTCTCCGGGCGCGAGGGTGATCGACTCGTGTGTCGTGCCGCCGTTATCCCGCCACGATCCGTTCGGATCGCGGAC